>OGPA01000308.1_pt1 | contig 54932 bp, 49 predicted proteins | sample 1552841 | NCBI WGS metagenome assembly OGPA01 (sample SAMEA2579916, study PRJEB22360) | human gut metagenome
TGCCTGTTCCATTGTGACGGCGCCTGTAAGGGCGGTTCGCGAACCGCCCTTACAAACGACACTACATTCAAATCTGTCAATAAATGAACCATTCCCCCCTGATAATAAATAAACCAACCCCTTTATCCCCTGGCACGGCTGGCATATTCTTTGATTTTATTCTCGCAGACTTCTTTGGTGATCTTTGCCAGAAGTTCTACCCGTGGGATCAGGGCTTCTATATCTTCTTTTGTAATGGTGTAGTATCTGTTGTATCGAGCTTCTATATAAGCTTTGAGTAAAAGGTTGAATAACCGGATTTCTTCGTCTGAGTTATGGGGAAATACTTTCGTTATTTCTAAGGTATGTGTTTTGGCGGCTTTAATCAGTTCCTCCAGATTGTGGTCTTTAAAGGTATATAAAGTGTGTGTCAGGATGATTGCATGGTATAAATTCTCGCAAACCTGATGCAGATGGAATGCGGCCATATTGAATTCTCCTTCACCTAAATAAAAATAAGCGCCCTTCATAAAGTTTGTACTTAGCTTGAACTTTGCATCAAAATATTCCTTTGCCAGTTCCTCAATCTCTGAGAAATTAAGTTTGCGGCGGCGGGCTAATTTACAATTACCGCTATCGTAAAGCAGGATGCCATCTTTTTTTATATCGTTATAGAAGTAGCGGCTTTTTGTGATCCCCTTATTAAAATCCTTAATGGTTTCATCAATAAAATGGATGCGGGTAGTGAAAGCATATCTTTCCTGTCCTTTATATTTGTAATAGCGATCTTCGACCTTTTCCAGCAATCTTTTAATACCATAACTATGGCAGTCGTTGCGGGTGATAACCAATATATCGAAATCACTCATGAAGTAAGTCGGTATCCCAAATTCAACCCGTTGGTCGTACTCCACATAATTACCTCGTGCGTAGCTACCATACAGGATGATCATTTCGCACTGATCGGCAAGAGACTCTACTACGTATTGAGTTATCAAACGTAAATCTTCTTGCTTCTCTTCGGATAAATGGGATAAAGACTTCTTCATTTCATGTTTACATTTTTATTTGCTGGCCTTCAACCCTCTGATAACAGAAGAGGTGAAGCCGGACAGTTCCATTTCATTCAATCCCTTAATCGTGATACCGCCGGGAGTCGTTACTTTGTCGATTTCCATTTCCGGGTTACTTTTGTTTTCCAACAGCAGGTCGGTTGCCCCTTTTACGGTATGGACAACGATTTCCTGAGCTTGCTTCGGATAGAAACCGAGTTCGACGCCACCTTCGATGGCGGCACGGATATAACGAAGGGCGAAAGCGATACCGCTGGAAGCCAAAGCCGTACCGGCACCCATCAGGCGTTCTTCAACCAGCATGGCATTGCCCAGTTCATTAAATATATTGATAATCAGTTCGCTCTGTTCAGGTGTTGCGTTATGGGCGGAGACAAAAGTCATACTGCTTAGTACCTCGATAGCCGTGTTAGGCATGATACGGAAAAGGGCCGGGGTTACCCAGTCTTCGTAACTGGTATTTTTGGTGAGATAAGAATTCAGTGTATCGAAGGTGATGCCGGCAGCCACTGAAACGATGATCTGTTTGTCGTAATCGAGCACTCCTTTTACCTGGTCGATGATCTCTTCCACCCGCCAGGGCTTTACCGCTATGACGATGATGTCTGCTCCTTTAACCGCTTCGATGTTGTTGAGCGACAACACGAAGTCAGGATTGGCAGCTTTCATTTTGTCCAATGTTGCTTGAGACTGTGCCGTGCAGGTGATGTCCGATGCTTTGAACATATTTCCTTTGGCCAGTCCTTTGGCGATGGCACCGCCGATACTTCCGGCTCCGATAATAGTAATTTTCATATCTCCGTTAATTTATTTATTGTAAAATCATGAGATACAAAAGTATGGAAAAAAGGAATAAAACCCGTACATTTGTCACAAAATGTATAATTGCTAATAAAATCGAAAATAAAAGATGAAGAAACTTATTGTTGCCAGCTTGATGTTGGCTTGTGCGTTCTCTGCAACAAATGTCGGAGCACAAGAAAAAGAGGGAGAAAAAGAAGAAGGTTTCATTTTTACGACAGTAAAGGAAAACCCGATTACATCCATTAAGAATCAGAACCGGGCAGGTACTTGCTGGTGCTACTCTAGTATGGCTTTCCTGGAATCTGAATTGCTTCGTATGGGAAAGGGAGAATATGATCTTTCGGAGATGTTTACCGTTTACCACACTTATCAGGATCGTGCCGATATGGCTGTCCGTACTCATGGTGATGCTTCATTCTCGCAGGGTGGGTCTTTCTATGATGTGATTTATGGAATGGAAGCTTTCGGTTTGGTGCCGGAAGAAGAAATGCGCCCCGGGGTGATGTATAGCGATACATTGAGTAACCATGGAGAGTTGTCTGCCCTCACAGATGCTATGGTAGGTGCTATGGCCGGCGGTAAAGTAAAAAAATTCCAGTATGACGAGAATTACAACCTGTTGTGGAAAAAGGCAGTAGCTGCCGTACATGAAATCTATCTGGGAAAAGTTCCGGAAAAGTTTACTTATAAAGGAAAAGAATACACTCCGAAGTCATTCTATGAATCTACAGGATTAAAACCGTCGGATTATGTATCGTTGACTTCTTATACGCATCATCCGTTCTATACGCAGTTTTCGCTGGAAATCCAGGATAACTGGCGTCACTCATTGTCTTACAACCTGCCGATCGACGAATTCATGGAAGTGTTCGACAATGCGATCAATACAGGCTATACGATTGCCTGGGGATCCGACGTAAGTGAGTCCGGCTTTACCCGCGACGGGGTAGCTGTTATGCCTGACAACGAAAAGGTACAGGAACTGAGTGGATCGGACATGGCTCATTGGTTGAAGATGAAACCGGAAGAAAAGAAATTGAATACGAAACCGCAACCGCAGAAATGGTGTACGCAGGCAGAACGCCAGTTGGCTTATGATAACTGGGAAACTACTGACGACCACGGTATGCAGATTTATGGTATTGCCAAAGATCAGGAAGGAAACGAATATTACATGGTGAAAAACTCTTGGGGGACAGCCAACAAATATAACGGTATTTGGTATGCATCAAAAGCATTCGTACGCTACAAAACAATGAACATTGTCGTTCATAAAGATGCACTGCCTAAAGCTATTAAAGCTAAGTTAGGTATTAAATAATTCAATATATCCGAAAATAAAACGAAAAGAGGCATTCCCGGTAGGAGTTGGGGTGCCTCTTTTCTATTTATACAAAGATGTGCTTCTTTATGGAACGAGCGTCAGGGTGTAATTCAGATCTGATGCTGCTTTTTGTAATTCCTGATTCAATAGTGTCAGACTGTCGCCTTCTGCCTGGAAATAAAATGCCATGCTTCCATCGCTTGGGATCAATTCGTAAACGACAGCTTCTGAGTTGGCAGGTGTGCCATGTTTTACCTGGCGTTTACCGGTAGAAGAGAATGTTTTATCCTGTCCGTTTTCTGCTTCCAGATAAGTGGCATCCATTTCATAAACGCCATCTTCGCTATCTTGCTGATAATATAAAGTCAGGTCATAAACGATGCCGGGACCATCTGCAGCGGGGAATGTTCCCTTATATTTTTTCTGAATAACAGTTCCCTTTTTAGGATCGATTTTCAGTGAATCACGCATATTCACAGGTTTTGTTGTTTTTCCTGTTACTTCAGGCAAAACTGGTGCGTCGGGTACTGCTTCTGCTACTGCGATACTTTCTTCCTCAATTAAAGCGGGTTCGGCTGTTTTCTTCCCGCTACATGCAGCTAATAAAGCCAGAGCTGCTACTGCGATAAAATACTTTTTCATTATTGTGCATTTTTATTAGTGACTTTGCCGTTATAACAAAAGTCCCCCTGCATTTTGTTTTGCAGGAGGACTTTTTTAACTATATAATGCGCTGTTTCTCACTTTTTATCCGGACTGTCCGGTTTCTGCTGGTACTCAGGCGGAATAGTAACCGCACTTCCGTCACGTTCTGCATAATAGTGGGGCGACATGATTTCTATACCTGCTTCATTGAATACATCCTGTATGTTCTGGTGCAGGTCTGAATAGATTTGCGACAGCCGGTCGGCATCCTTTATATAAGCATTTATCTGATAACAGGGATAATAGTCCTGTAACTCTGTTTCCAGTACGAATGGCTTCGGATGAGGCTGCACTCCCGGCGTAGAACGTGCCGCATCGATCAGTAGCTGATGAACCTGGCGCCAGGGAACGTCGTAACCGATACTGACCGTCGAGTGGATGATCAGGCCGAACTGGCGGGCGGAGGCACTATAATTCACCGTATGTGACGACATGATGAATGAATTAGGGATCGTTACCACTTCGTTCTTTGGGGTGCGGATACGGGTTACGAAAGGTGTCTTTTCAATTACATTTCCCGTTGTCTCGTTCAGTTTGATACGGTCGCCCAATTTAAACGGACGCATATAGGTAATAACCAACCCGGCGATGATATTTCCGATAACCGTACTTGATCCGAGAGAAACAATCAGTCCGACAAAGACTGATATTCCCTGGAATACACCGGAGTCGGACCCCGGCAGATACGGATAGATCATTGCGATCATAAATGCATAAAGCAGGAAGCGTATGATATTGAAAGATGGTTGTGCCCAATCCGGATAGAACCCGGTGATCTTTAATTTTTCACTTTCAATCTCATTGGCTATGTATTGGATACCTTTGATGATATATTTTACACAGTAATAGATGACAACGATAATGAACAGGTTCGGAATGTATTCGATAACAGATTTCAGAACCATTTTGACAGGCTCCAAGATGTAGGAAAACAGTTTCATTGCCAGGTTCTCTGTCTGTGGAAAGATAGCGAACAGCATCGGTACACTGAACATAAGCTGTATCAACAGCACAATATAGCGTAAAATATTATTCAGGAATATGAGTATCCTGCCTTGCCGGTGGGTATTGAGGAATTCATATTCACGTATGGTAATGGATTTGAGCTTGTTCTGTTTCAACCAGATGATCCGGCGGCGTAATTTCCTGAACAGGTAATTGGTCAGCTTGAATAAGAAATACTGAACGACCAGTACCAGGATGAATAGTGCCACCCGTTTGGTGACCTGAAGTATACCGTGTTCTTTTTTCAGCGACAGGATCTTGTCGTTGACAATCGTCTGGTATTTTTTAGCTAGCTCTTCTCTTTCTGTATTTTGCCATACGGCATCCTGGTCAGTGACACTTAGTATCACTTTTTCGCCATACATGATGTCTGTCTGGTATTCGCTGTGAAACAGACTTACGGAGTCTGTTTTCAGGCTGAGGTCTTTTCCTATTTTCTGGATCAGGTTTACGGCATTCTCCGCCCGGTCGTGTGCCGATACGCCTCCTCTCTTGGCATAAAAAGTGAGGAGGGTGTCGTCATCGATGACAAGAGGAACACCGGGAGTCAGTGTCCGTAGCGAGTCGATACTGCGGCGTTGTTCCTCTTTTTTCAGCGAATCGGTCGTGATATGCCTATGCAGTGCATCGTTCAACTCGTTCCGGAGTACTATTTCGTTCAACTTCATCTCCTGCACCTGAAGCTCGAGTTCCTGCAGTCTGATAGAATCTAACCGGACCTTATCTTCAATTGCCGATGTAGAGTCGGCCGGGATTTCGTTTGTTTTATTATCTGTAATAACGGCGTTCAGTAATCCTTCTGCCTTTTCTCTGATCTGGGAGGTTCCCCGGGTCGGCACAAGGAATATGGCCGATATTACGGCAATGCATAATACCAAATGTTTCATAGTGTTTTTTACTCTATGCTTTAAATTTATCGTGCTTATCTACCTCCGGCCGGCAAATGTTTCAACCAGTAATCCGCCATGCTTTTCCGCAGGTGCATAGTAGTACCTTCGCGTTCATAGATGCCGTGGCTACGCATCGGATAACTGATCTGGCTGAAGATCTTCCCATGTTTGACCAGCTCGTCTATCAGCATTTCGCAATTCTGGTAATGTACGTTATCGTCGCCGGTTCCGTGTATCAATAACAGGTTCCCTTTCAAACCTTCCGTGTAACTGATGGGAGAGCCCTTGCGGTAGCCTTCCGGGTTGTTTTGCGGAGTATTCATATAACGTTCCTGGTAAACGGTATCATATAAACGCTGGTCGGCAACGAAGGCGATCGCAATACCGGTATGGAATACTTCCGGATAACGGAACATACAGTTCAGTGTCTGGCTGCCGCCACCGCTCCATCCGTTGATACCGATGCGGGACAAGTCGATGAACGGATACTGCCGTCCCAGGTCTTGTATGCCTCGTGCCTGGTCTTCGGATGCGAATGTGCCGACTTCTCCATAGATACATTTACGCCATTCGCGTCCGCGTGGTGCATTGGCTCCACGGTTTTCGATACTGACGTAGATATATCCCTGGTTAACCATATATTGGTTCCACAGGTCACCGCCACCCCATACGTCCTGCACGGTCGATCCGGCCGGTTCGCCATAGACTTCAATGATCACCGGGTATTTCTTCGACGGGTCGAAGTCGACCGGTTTGATCATGCAGACATCCAGTTGCAGGTCGCCTGATTTTACTTTGACAAACTCTTTCGGGCTTAATCCCAGGGCGTCGTATTGTTCTTTAGCCTTTGCATTATCTTCAATGATACGTACGGACTGGTTCTTTGGGAATGAAACCATGTCGATCACCGGAGGGGTTACCGAATTGCTGTATGTATGCACGGCCCATTTTCCGGTCGGAGACATATTATAACGGTGTTGTCCCGGTTGGCTTTCCGGGCTCAGGCGTTTCACTTCACCTTTGCCGAACAGGTTTGCGCTGTACAGGTAACGTTGTGTATAGTTTTCAGGTGAAGCGATAAAATAAACCAAACCTTTCTGCAAATCGGTTCCTACCGGCTCGATATAATCGAAATCACCTTTTGTTACAGGAACGATTTCTTTTCCGTCACGGCTCACGCGATACAGGTGACGCCATCCGCTACGTTCGCTTTCCCAGGTAAAATATTGATTGTTTTTCAGCCACAGGATATTATCGTTTGTATCCAGCCAGGCGGCATCTTTATCTGTAAAGATATTTTCCGGTGTGGCGCTACCGATTTTGGCAACCCATACTTTATTGGTGTTCTGCTCCCTGTTCAACTGCTGGATGAACAGTTCGTTGCTTTCCGGAATGAAGTCCATGCGCGGAATGTAATTGTTACGGGGATCTCCCGGAATGTTGATCCAGGTGGTCGTTCCTCCTTCAGCCGGGATATATCCTACTTTTACGGCTGAATTGGTAGTACCTGCTTTCGGATAGGGGAAATGCAGGATGGTGGGATAGATGGAGTCTACATTGTTGATGATGTCGAATACGCCGGTCCCTTCCGTATCACTCTGCCAGTAGGCTATGTATTTGCCGTCCGGGCTCCAGCGGAAACCATCGCGGCAACTGAATTCTTCTTCATATACCCAGTCGAATGTACCGTTAACGATGGTTTGGCTTCCGTCACTGGTCAACTGGGTTCTTTTACCGGAGTTTATATCTTCTACATAAAGATTGTTGTCGGAAACGTAGGCTACTCTTGTCCCGTCGGGAGAGAATTTGGCAAACATCATGGATGATTCGGGTAGTCCTTTGCCGAGTTGGCGCAGGTTGCCGTCTTGCAGGCTGAGTACCCAATAATCGCCCCGCGTATCATAACGCCAGACACGTTTGGTGTTGTTGAATATAAGAACCTTGTCGTTGTTATTGCTCCAGGAGAGGCGCCCCATTCCGATGTGTTTTCCTGTCTGTGGATCTTTAAACAGAGAAGAGGGGATAACCACTTCTCGGGCATTGTCTTTGGCACGGTAGGCAACGACATCCATTCCTCCTTCTTCCTTATTCTGCTCCAGGCGGCTGTATCGTTCGCCGTCTTTCATCCAGTTCATGGCCCCGACACCTTTGGTCTGGATCAGTTTACCACTCAGTACTTCTTCTAACTCCAATGATTTTTGTGCGGAACACAAATTGCTGCAACAAATAGTAATAGCGGCGGCAACAAAGAATTTATTTAGCTTCATTTGTATTTATTGTGTTTGTTTCTGTATATGCAAATAACGTAAAGTTCTTTGAGATAACAAAGCAGAAACTCTTTATTATTATCTTTGCGGCTTCAAAAGAATTTAATAATAAAATAAAATCGAAGAATGAGATCAATTTATGCAGTCGCATGTTCTGCGATGGTGATGTTGAGTGCGTTTACCGCTTGTAGTAATGACGATAACAACAGCTTTGAATTAACTCCGGAGCAAATAGCTCATTATGAAAAGAACCGTGAGTATATTCGTGAGAAGAAACAGGAGAAAGACGCAAATGGAAAATTGGTTTATGAACAATTGGTAAAGTATGGAGATACAACCCTGTATCGGGTCATTGACAGAAAAGCTGAAACACCTAAGTATCCGACCTCTAGCAGTAATTTGAATTTTGAGTTGGACGGGCATTTTATTGATGGGACAACGTTTCAGAATAAGATAAAGGAGAATTTTGTTGTGGGCAACCTGATAACGGGTTTGAAAGGAGTTATTCTTGAGACTTCAGTCGGTGATTCTATTGAAGCAATTTTACCTTCAACTTTAGGTTATGATTATCAGTTGGGGCAGGGAAATATTCCTTTCGGATCTACCCTGATATTTAACTATAGAGTGGAAGAAGCCAAGTAATTCCATACCTGCGACAGCCGGTAAGATGTAATAAGCAAGAATGCCGCCTTCGGAAACTCCGTTGGCGGCATTCTTTTATAATAAAGAACTAATTAAGCATTAAGTACTTTTTTGAAGCGGGCAAGGAATTCTTTGGCTTCATCCATTGTCAGGCAAAGCGGTGGAAGCAGACGGATCGTATTTGTTCCGGCAACACCTGTAAAGACTTTCTCTTCGAACAGTAATTTACTACGTACTTCCTTGATGGATTCTTCGAATTCGATACCGATCATCAAACCACGGCCACGGATTTCTTTGATACCTGGCAACTTGTGTAATTCTTCGATCAGGAAGTTTCCTACTTTCGCTGCATTGTCGATCAATTTTTCATTTTCCATGATGTCTAATACGGCGATAGCAGCGGCACAAGCCAGATGATTGCCTCCGAAAGTCGTTCCCAGCATACCGTAAACAGGCTTGAACATCGGACTGATCAATAATCCGCTCATCGGGAAACCGTTACCGATCCCTTTGGCTACTGTGATCAGGTCGGGTTTAATATCTGCATATTGGTGAGCGAAGAATTTTCCGCTACGTCCGTAACCCGACTGAATTTCATCCAGGATCAGGCAAGCTTCATATTTGGTACACAAAGCACGCAACTCCTTCATAAACTCGTCTGTCGGAAGCTGGATTCCGCCAACACCCTGGATACCTTCAATGATAACAGAAGATACATCCCCTTTTTGCAGTTCCGCTTCAACAGCTGCCGCATCGTTCAACGGAAGATAAGTAACAGCCAGATCTTCATTTACCGGAGCAATGATCTTTGGATTATCCGTTACGCGAACCGCTGCGGAAGTACGGCCGTGGAAAGCATGCTTGAAAGCAATTACCCGTTTTTTACCGTTATGGAATGAAGCCAGCTTCAAAGCATTTTCGTTAGCCTCGGCTCCGGAGTTAATCAGGAAAAGGGAATAATCGTCATAACCGGAAGCTTTACCCAGTTTGTCTGCCAGCTTTTGTTGCAGGCTATTGACAACCGAGTTGGAGTAGAATCCCAGTTTGTTCACCTGATCGGTGATAGCAGCTACATAAGTAGGATGGCTATGACCGACGGAGATAACGGCATGTCCACCATACAGGTCGAGGTATTCAGTCCCTTCCGCATCCCATACATGGCATCCTTTTCCTTTTACTATTTCTATATTAAATAAAGGATATACGTCGAATAGTTTCATTTTGTCTTATTTAAAACGCTGACGGTTTAAGATGTAATCCTACAGTCTCTTCTAAACCGAACAGCAGGTTCATATTATGCACAGCCTGTCCGCTGGCTCCTTTCAACAAATTGTCAATCATAGATATGACCAATAATTTGTTCTCATATTTCTGTAGATACAGGAGACACTTGTTTGTGTTTACCACCTGTTTCAGATCCGGATTCTTATCTGTAATGAACGTGAAAGAATGATCGTCGTAATATTCTTCGTAAATACGTTTGATCTCTTCCAGGCTAACCTTACAGTCGATGTAAGTGGTGGCAAAAATACCACGGGAGAAATTACCCCTTACCGGTATGAAGTTGATACTGCTATCGAAACTGTTCTGCAACTGGCGCAGGCTTTGTCCGATCTCTGCCAGATGCTGGTGAGTGAACGGCTTATAGATCGAAATATTATCGTTTCGCCAGCTGAAATGAGAAGTCGACGAAGGTTTAACACCGGCTCCTGTCGATCCGGTGATCGCATTCACATGCAGTTCTGAATTCAGCATCAGGTGTTTGGCCAGCGGCAAAACGGCTAGTTGGATACAGGTGGCAAAACAACCGGGGTTGGCAATGTGTCGGGAGTTGCAGATACGTCGTCGGTTCAGTTCGGGCAGACCGTAAACGAAATCGTGTTCGTCGCTTTCGATACGGTAATCCATGCTGAGGTCGATGATCTTCACGTTCTCAGGGACAGTATGGCTTTCCATAAATTTCTTTGTGTCGCCGTGGGCGGTACAGAAGAAAAGAAGGTCGATACTGTTCAGTGGCAATTCGTCGGTAAAACGCATATCGGTTTCTCCGAACAGGCCGCTATGAACGTCAGTGATCCGGTTCCCGGCGTTACTGGTACTATTCACAAATGTGATCTCAGCGTCCGGGTGATTAAGCAGCAAGCGAATCAGTTCGCCTGCCGTATATCCCGCACCACCTATAATTCCGATCTTGATCATATTTCTTCGTCCTTATGATTATTATAATAAACACGCAACGGTGTGGAAGTTACTTTGATAAAGCCTTTCGCATCTTCTGCCGTCCAGCCTTTCTGCATTTCGCCGTATTCACCGAATTTAGTCTTCACCAGGTCGTCTTTCGATTCAACACCGACGGTTGAGAATGAAAGCGGGCGGAGTTCGAGGATGGCCGTACCGTTTACGTTGCGCTGTGACTCCTGCAACATGGCTTCGATATCGCGCATAACCGGTTCGAGGTACTGGCTTTCGTGCAGGAACATTCCGTACCAGTTGGCTACCTGGTCTTTCCAGTACTGCTGCCATTTGCTCAATGTATATTTTTCAAGGAAACGGTGTGCACCGATGATCAGCATGGGAGCGGCAGCTTCAAAACCTACACGTCCCTTGATACCGATAATCGTATCGCCTACGTGCATGTCGCGGCCGATACCGTAGGCTGCGCCGATCTCTTCTACTTTCTGGATAGCGGCGATCTTATCTTCGAATACTTCACCGTTTACAGCATGGATCTCTCCGTTCTTGAATTCGATACGTAATTCTTCGCTACCGGTCTTTTCCACTTGTTTCAGGTAAGCGCTTTCAGGTAAGCCCTGTGCTGAATCAAGGATTTCTCCTCCACAGATGGAAGTTCCCCAAAGACCTACATTATAAGAATATTTCAGTTTTGTAAAGTCGGCAACAAAGCCATTTTCTTTCAGGTAGTTGATTTCATAGTCACGAGTCAACGCCATATCGCGTGTCAGGGTAATGATCTCTACATTCGGAGCCAGTACCATGAAAGTCATGTCGAAACGGATCTGGTCGTTACCGGCACCGGTTGAACCGTGAGCGATAGCATCTGCACCGATTTCGTTTGCATAGCGGGCAATGGCTAATGCCTGGAAGATACGTTCTGAACTAACGGAAATAGGGTAGGTGCCGTTACGCAGTACATTACCGAATACCATATATTTCAGGCTCTTTTCGTAATATTCTTTAGTTACGTCGATTGTAACATATTTTGTTGCACCCAGTTTGTAGGCGTTTTCTTCGTTTTGTTTCAACTGCTCTTCGCTGAAACCACCAGTGTTAGCACAGGCCGCATATACTTCGTAACCCTTTTCTTTGGCAAGGTACATTACGGTAAAAGAGGTATCCAAACCTCCGCTGAATGCTACTACTACTTTCTTTTTCATTGTCTGTTTGTTTTATTTATTATTTTTATTTCTTTCGTCTGCTTCCCTTTTGGCACGATGCGGGTCGGCCGGGTCGAACAGCATGGCTGTACAAATACAATATTTGCGGCCTGTACGTTCCAGGATGTCATGGTTTACGCAACCGTTGCAACCGCGCCAGAATGATTCGTCGTCGGTCAGGTCGGCAAAAGTCACCGGTACATATCCCAGTTCCGTGTTCATTTTCATCACAGCCGCTCCTGATGTCAGGCTGAATATTTTCGCTTTCGGCCAACGCATACGAGCTAGCTGGAAGGTCATATCCTTAATCCGTTTGGCAATACCCAATCCACGGTAATCCGGATGAACGATTAACCCGGAAGTGGTGACGTATTGCTTATTACCCCACGATTCTATATAACTGAAACCTGCAAACTTATCCCCTGCCAGCGCAATGACCGCTTTCCCTTCTATAATCTTTTGGGCCACGTATTCATGCGTACGCTTTGCGATACCGGTTCCGCGTACCTTGGCAGCGGCCTCTATTGTATCAAGAATTGTGTCGACATATACCTCATGAGAGGCATCAGCGATCATTACATCGATTTCTGTTTCTTGTTCCATTTCTTAATGCTTGTTCTTTGTCTACTTTGTTTATAAACGGAAGATCTCCAGTCTCCCTTATCGCCCTTATATAAAATGTGATAATGCTTTTACTATCCGGTCCCGGCTGATCCCTTCGCGGGGGATGATCAGGATCGTGTCGTCTCCGGCTATCGTTCCCAGTATTTCGTGAGGAGCGTGGGTGTCGATATCGGAAGCGATACCCATCGCATACCCCGGTCTTGTCTTTACTACTGCCAGATTTCCGGAAAATTCGATGTTGGGATGATGTTGTGTCTGGGGCTTTTTCGGCTGTATCAATGCTGAATAATCGGGCAGACAATATACATAATCGCCGTTTGCATCGTGTACTTTGGCTACTTTCAGTTGCTTTATGTCGCGCGACAAAGTAGCCTGTGTAACCTGAAATCCGCTGGCTTCCAATTCTTTAAGCAGCTCTTCCTGATTACATATTGTCCTTGTTTGTATGATGCGACAAATAGCGTCCAATCGTTCCTTCTTTGTACTCATGTTTGTATATTTATGCAAAACGGTTGCAAATATAACGGGAATAATTGAATATTTATACATTGTTGCGCTGTTTTTTTGCATAATTATTTATCCTATATATCTATTGAGCAAAAATGCCTTTGGAATTGTTTTATTCTTATAAAGAAATGATAATTTTGTATCGGTAAAAACTAAATGAGAGATATGAAAAAGATTACAGGTTTATTAATGGCGGTATTTTTATTGCTGACTAGTTGCGGAAGTGTGCCTTTGACGGGAAGAAAACAAGTACTGCTTGTTTCGGATCAGGAAGTGTTGTCATCAAGCCTGACACAATATGGCGACTATATGAAATCGGCCACGAAATCTACTGATAAGGCTAAGAGTGAAATGGTTACCCGGGTAGGGAAGAAGATCGCAGCTGCAACCGAGGCTTATCTGAAAGCCAATGGAATGGAAAGCGAGATCAAGAATTTTCAATGGGAATTTAATCTGGTGAAAGACAACCAGGTGAATGCTTTCTGTATGCCGGGTGGAAAGATCGTGGTATATGAGGGCTTGCTTCCTTTGGTGGCATCGGATGACGAGTTGGCGGTCGTAGTTGGTCATGAAGTGGCCCATGCCGTAGCCAAGCATAGCAACGAACGAATGAGTCAGCAGTTGATGACCCAATATGGTGCTGCTATCCTGGGACAGGCTGTAAGTGATAAAAGTGCAACTGTTCAGACACTGGCTAGCACAGTCTATGGAGTAGGGGCACAGTACGGTGTCATGCTGCCTTTCTCTCGTAAGCATGAGTCGGAAGCCGATTATATGGGACTGGTGTTTATGGCTATGGCAGGTTATAATCCGGAAGTGGCGGTTAACTTCTGGCAAAAAATGTCTGCCGGAAAAGGAGGCAGCACACCGGAGTTTATGAGTACTCACCCGAGTGATGCAACACGTATCACAGAGATCCAGCGAGTATTGCCGGAGATCAAGGTAAAGTATAAAATAGGGAAATAATGTTGGTAAATGGCACGCGAAATAATGCACATCAGATAGATAACCGCTGATTATATATTGAAATAGAAGATCTATCAGGCTGTGATTCGTCATGAAGGGGCTTAAGTATAAAATATTGTCCGTTTGTTTAATTTTGGAATGGATAATTGACTGCCAAGGTAGGAGGAAAATTTCAAAATGTATTTTCCTCCTATTGGGTTTTGTCCATGAAGAGAAATTCATTTACTTGCTTTGAAAATAATTAGATAGATTAATATCAACATCATGTTTAGCTTCTTCTATTGAATAAGTTTTCATAGGATAAACGGTCAGGCTTTTTCTTGTCCCTGCTCTGTTTTCAGTAATGTTAGTGTGATTGACCGAAGAAAGTGACTCCGTGAAGTCCCTTAACTTATTCATATCCTCCGGAACGTTTACGTGTACTTTTAAATAAGGATTCTCTGGGTGAATCTTTACCATTTCTGTTTCAAACTGTTTCATTTCAAATAGCTTTTAATGATATATGTTATAATTTAAGTTTGCATCTTTTATTCCCAACTTGTACAATATAAATTTGATTAGTGAAAAGACTGATTTCTTCTCGTTCGGATTTAGTTGCAGCAGAATAATGTAAGTGACCGGAAATGTCATAAATATTTATTCTTTCCCCATGTTTTGCGTTGGTAACAATAATATTACCGGATGATTTATATATCTGACAACCATTGGTGTATGCTATGTTTTCGCTAGATGTGTCTTCGTTATAGGAATAACTGTAAATGTCAATCCAATATGTATTCCATATGTTGCTGCCCCAGAAAAAATGAGCTTCTTCTATTAAATCATTATTGTCGTCATATTTGTATTTAGTTTTGGAAGAAAAGCCTCCGTTGTCGTTATACTTGTATTCTTCAATTTGATTTTTGTTATAAATCCATTCTTCTTTAAGGATTAGTTTATTCCATTCTTCATTTTTTCTAAATATTTTTGTTAAACGATTTTGTTTGTCAAACTCGTATAGCTCTTCCTCTCCTTTTTTGAATGTATTATCTTCAATGTCATAAATGTATCTCTCATATTTATATCCTAGGGAATTGTCTGTGACAATGTATTTCTCCGATTTGATAAATTTATCAAATCGGTCACTATATATCCAATTAACCATGGAATCTACACCTGTATTTGTGTAATAACATTCCGTTTTACGGAATGGGGTTTCACTGGATAATAATTTCCCATCCTCTGTATAAGTATAAGTATAAGTTTCCTCAGTGTTACTACTTGATTCTTTATGGCACTTTAATTCCCCATTTGGGTAAAAAGTATAAGTAATAATCGGCTTATAGTCTCCGTTATGAAAAAAAACGGTTAATCCATCTTCGCTATAATTGTAAAAATAAGTAAATGTTTGACTATGAGATAATCCCCCATCATATCTTTTAGAGACAATTTTATTTGCAGTCATTTTATACTTTTGCCCGTAGATAAATGGACTAATCGAATAACCTTGTGTAAAAGGATCTTTAGGAGAGGGAGTTTTGGGTACACCGTGATTTGCTCCAATGACAAAAGGAATCATACAAAATAAATTAAAAAGGAGAAATACTAGACTTTTCATACTGATATAAGTATTTTCACCTCCCTGTCCCTTCCGGTCGGCATTATTAAATAAAAAAGCGTAAGGACCATCGTTTATTACTGCTTTGAGGCTCTGGACTGCCCATATCCCAATAATAGAACAATGATCCCACGCTTTATGAAGGTATATAATCTATCCGTTATAAGGATAGGTATATAACAAACATAAGCGCAGGAGCCATTTAGTCTATTATCTTGAGATATTGAAATTGTCCAGATTTCAAAGCAAGATAATATCGAAACGCTTCTACGTTATTTCCAATATCATACAAAGGTCGTGTTTTAGGATGATTACTGCAAGATATTTAATCAAATTCTATCTCTGCTGTTTCCTGGTATTATGATATGACGAAGAATTTACACGGTGATCCCCATTTTTTTCATCAGGAAGCAAGCATTCATATTCTGTGCAACCCCTTCACGCAGTTGATACGAGAAGGTCAGCTCTTCATTTTTGATGTCTGCCTCAAAGCGGTAATTCTTTATCTGGGCAGGGAATTCCTTTTCCAGTTCGCCCAGCGCCAGGTCATGCGTAGCGATAATTCCGCAGGTCTGGTAAGACACCAGCTGTTTCATCAGAGCTAGCGAACCTTTCTGTTTATCGATGGAATTGGTTCCTTTTAATATTTCATCCAGGATAATAAATAACTTTTCTCCCTGATGCAAACGGTCGATAATCATCTTCAGGCGTTTCAGTTCGGCAAAGAAATAAGACTCGTTGCTCACCAGCGAATCGGATGTACGCAGGCTGGTCACCATCTTGGCCGGATATACAGTCAGCGAGTCGGCATAGACCGGAGCACCGATGCAAGCCAGCAGATAATTGACTCCGACAGTACGCAGATAGGTACTTTTACCGGCCATATTCGCCCCTGTAATGATCAGGAACCACGGACTTTTCTCGATGGATATATCATTCCGTACACAAATGTCGCGGCGAAGCAACGGATGCCCCAACGCTTTACCGCTCATTTTGAAATAAGCGTCGGCTATTTCCGGATAAATATATCCCGGATGGTTGAAGGCAAATCCTCCCAGCGAACTGTAAGCATCGAAACGTCCCAGGGCATCGAACCAACGGGGAATGTCTTCCGCATGCTGTTGTATCCAACTTTCCAACCTCATGGCTGTCCGGGTATCTCGTAAGATAAAGATGTTGAGGATAATTCCTATGAAGCTGACGCGTTGGTCGAGGGCACCGATACATTTCGATAGCTTCTTCAACGCTTTCGAAGCTGTCCCGTCTACTCCGGTAAACAGCTTGCTTATTTCCGACAATTCAGCCGATTTGAAAGCATCGCCTTCTATGCTTTTGATCAACAGGGAATAGGTGGAAAGTATCTTTTCCATCTTATCCACGGAGTTGTGAAGTTCAGTGATTTGTTTTGCCCGGATATTCGCAATAAGAAGTGCAATGGCAAAGAATATTCCGAAGGCAGATAAACCGATCACCTCCAATGCCAAACCTATAAATATAGCGACCCAGATGGCGGGAACAATCCAGATCAGGCATTTCCAAAGTGTCTTTGTGATAAAGTGGGGAGTATGCCGGGTCAATGAAGCCAAAGCACTTACGTCTCCTTTCTCTTTCGGGTACAACCTTCCGGTGACAAAGAAATGTTGCCTCAGCTGGGTGAGTGTACTTAGTTCCAGGATGGCTTCCTGGCGTTTGCCTATTTCCTGCTTGTCGGTCAGCGGATTGACAAACCAGTCGATAAGCGTTTCTTTTCCTACCGCTGTCACTGTCCGGTTGATCGACTGGAAGATCGAACGGTTGCCGAACAGGTCGAGATCCAGGCTGAACGAATGGTCGGCCGAACTCTTTTCCGGTGCTCCGTCGAAAGCGCTGAAATCATAATCCAGCCCTTTCAATTCGTCATTGCATAATTTCACTAAGGTATCTGCATATTCCTTTAAATAAGACAGATGTGTATGATAAGCCATTAATGCAATGAACGGGATAATGAACAATACGACTGTTCCGGCCAGCACTTGCCAACCTTCCGCTTTCAGCAGCCATATAGCTGCCACGAGGCCGGCTACCAGTAACAGGCGGATCGTTCCGCATAAATGCATTTTCTTTCTTAGACTATCCGAACGGCGTGTATAAGCTGTAATCGTTTCCTTATAATATTGGTATATTTTTTCCATGCGGACAAAGATATAAAAAATGAACATACCAGTTAAGAATTGGTTATTAATAAAAGACAGGTTGCTGAATTGACTATAAATAACATTTATGAAAAAGATAGCTTTGTTTCTGTTAGTCTTGTTCATCCAGGGTTTTGCAAAAGTGACAGCCCAGGTACTTGTGAAAGATCCTAAGATGGAATATAATGCAGATAGTGTGCGTGCCGTATTGGATAAGGCTCCTTATTTTTCGCTGTTCAGGGATAATTATTTTATCGGTGGTACGACGATCGGCCATAAGCCGACCGCAGCCAATTCGGATGTGAAGTTCCAGTTGAGTATCGCCCAGCGGTTAACCAAGAGTAAGCTACCTTTCGATACCTATCTTTTCATTCAATATACACAGAAAGCCTTTTGGAATGTCTTCCAGAAATCTCTCCCTATGCGCGACCTTAACTTCAACCCGGGAATAGGCTTGGGGCATTTGATCATCCATCACAATAAATATATCGGTAAAGGATATCTGATGCTGGAACACGAATCGAACGGGAAAGACAGTACGGCTTCACGTAGTTGGAATAAGGTTACATTTGCGGCAGCCGTCGTTCTTAATAAAAACTGGGAAGCCCAGTTTAAAACATGGATACCGATCGTGGATGGTAAGTATAATAAGGATTTGTTGAAGTATAACGGTATATTCCAGGTGGCAACCAATTTCCGGACAGACAATAAGCGGCTTAACTGCGGAGTGATCCTGACGAAACGCAAAACTTGGCTCAGCTTTAATACACAGGTAGAGTTAAGTTATAAGTTCAACAATAACGAAAACCAATATTTCTTCCTTCAATATTATAACGGGTACGGAGAAAACCTGTTGGAATATAATCACTTTAAGAGTATGCTACGGATCGGTTTCGTGATAAAACCGCAGGATTTCAGTATCTATTGAGAGTCTGTTTCATAGAGTTATTGATGTTCTTCTTTCATTAATCTGCAAGCGTTCTGACTTGTCTTTTTCCCCACAATTTTTATCCACGTGGGGAATTATTCCCACTACTATGGGGAATACTGCCCACTGGTGTGGGGAATATTACCCATTTAAGTGGGGATTATAAGTAATAAAGGCCTAAAAGTATACAATTTCTTACCAATCGTATTGCTCTACATATTGGTCGAAAAGCGGATCGGTATGGATACCTTGTCGCATAAAAATCAGCCGAATGATCTTTTGTTCGTCAGGGGTAATTAATCGTTCTTTCTTCTGGATGCGATAAAGGGTTCCTTTACTAAAATTTGCATTCATTGCCCGCTTGATGGCAACAGCTTTGTTATGAGGCAGATCGTCCAGTAAATGAGTAATACCCAAAGCGTACCTGTCCTTTTGATCTGCTTTGAAAAAGGGACAGCTATCTGCTTGTGGCGTTGTGCAAGCCGGGTTTATGATCGAGAAAACAGTCCGTTCCGGTGTAAGTTGTTTCGAAACGAGATAACGCAGGCATTTCGTAGAGTGTTTGCATTGCTCATTCAGGCAGTAAGCAAAACTATAGGGGACGGATTCGTATTTAGATTCCATTATGTATGTTTTGTTTAGTTAACCAAGCAAACATACGTTTTATTATTTAATTATACGAAGCTTGAAGAGAAAAAAAACATGCAAAAATTATTTTTTAGGATTTGCGTGAAATAATCCGGATAAATGGATTGTAATGCATTCTACTTTTATATATTTGTGAAAAACTAAATTAATTGAGCATGAGATTTAAGTTAACCTTACAAATACAACCGCATGTTTTAGGATATGAACTACCAATTAATTATCAGTATGAATTATCGGCTGCTATTTATCGAATATTAGCTCATAGTGATGAAAATTATTCATCTTGGCTGCATGAAAATGGCTTCGTTATTGGTGGTAAGCGTTTTAAACTATTTACTTTCTCAAATCTTATCATACCTCGATATGGAATAGATAAACAACGCCAACGTTTAGTTATAAAATCAGATATAATTGAATGGTTTATTAGCTTTTTACCGGAGAAGAGTACGCAACAATTTATTGAAGGCGTGTTTTGTCAACAAAGTTTCCATATTGCTGATAAGATATCTGGTGTAGAATTTCAAGTACATGAGGTGCAGGTCATGCCATCACTGGATTATCAGAAAGAAATGTGTTTTGAGACTTTATCGCCGGTTTGTGTTTCGATGCGTAAGGAGAACGGAAAGACGGAATATATTTCTCCTTCTGATCCATCGTATGTCACTGGTATTCTGACAGGTCTTTTGGCGCGTTACGAGGCCTATTATGGAAAAGAATATGACAGGGAGGTTTATTGTGACTTTATGGTGCTCGATGAACCGAAGTCTGTTTTAGTGAAAATAAAAGCCGGAACTCCGCAGCAAACATTTGTACGAGGATATCGGTACAAATTTAAAGTTAAACTCCCGGAACCTTTGATGAAGATAGGTTATGGAAGTGGATGGGGGGAGAAAGGGGCGATTGGATTTGGGATGATTGGAGTATATATTTAAATTTACAATATAAAATGAAGAAAACATGTACAAATATTGATTACAACGTTCTCTTGGAACCGACCGGAGATCCTTTTATTGATTCAGGAGGATATGTGTTAAAGGCTTTATCTGATTATTATCCTGAATGTGATGTGTTGGAATTAATCATGTTAGTTACTAAAATATATGTGGATAATTGGGATGCGAAGATTAATCCGTTCTTTCTGAATTCAAAAATAACACAACCTGCTTTTAAAGCAGAGAAGAAAAAGGAAGAAACGAAATTATACTTTTTGGGTCTTTTGGAAGAAACTCTACCATATATTGTTGGCTATTGTAGAGTTACCGGAAGAAAAACGAAACTTTTTCCGGCAGGTAGAGATAATACGGTTTTATCCGGTTCAGGTACGTTCGTAAATTTTCATAACTCTTTTGATACAGGAATTATGTTATCGAAAGAAGCATTGATACGATATCATTTTCTTCCTTTGGGATGTGAGTTGCTTCAAGGTAGAGTTTGTGTGATTAGTAGTACAAACCAGTCAACTACTGAGCTATATGCAAAAGAATGTTGTGATAGAATATTATATGATCTAGGGCAGAATGCTTCTCTGGGATTATTAAGAAATGAGTCTCGATCCCCTGGGACAGCTATATTTAGATTTTTGGATAAGGTGAGTATGCATTATGCAGATAATAATATCGGAAGTGAATATATAACACTTTATCATTTTACAAACTTTGGAGCAAGTCCTGATGTACAAATTTATACGCTTCCGTCCCAAGCCTTTGATTTTTATAAAGAAACACGTAAAGCACAATATAAGACAAACTGGAATATTTTTGTGAATCATCATTATAGATGTTCCGATTATAAGAAAATACAATACAATGATGAAACAAATTCTTTTATAGCCTTAGATAAAAAACAGGAAATAAGCATAAATGAAGATAATTTCAAGTTTTGGAGAAATATTATTTATGACAAATTGCTGATAGGAGCAAATATTATTAGTGATGTCAGGAAATGGAGTGTGTATCACCATTTTGATTTAGAACTATTAGAGTGTTATTTAATTAATATACAGAGTATGAAAAAGGAAACTGTTGACAAAATAAATCAAATAGCAGATTTTATTCTTAGCTATAATTCGGAAGTAGACATGAAGAAGGTCTTGACAAAACTGAATGGCGTGAAGAATCCATATTTGTTGAGACGATTTGTATTGAAAGTAATAGAAGATAATTATAAGAGAGGAAATGAGATGCCTCTTGTTACTGTAGAGGATTATGTAGATTACTTATTTCCAGATTCAAACTCCTGGATGGAAACACGTGATGTTCTATTGATTTCAATTTATCAGAAATTACATGAAAGACATTTGAATGTGGAAGTAGAAGAAACAGTTTTCGATGAAAAAGAATTTGGCGATGATGAAGTTTAACCTTATAATATAAACAATATGAATGAAAATTTAAAAGTTCAGGGATTTTACCTGATAGATGTCGATGTGGTGGCTTTGAATAATGCAGGAAAGAACATTATGTCAAATTTTGATAATGCAGTAGCGACTAAAAGTATTATCAAGAATGGCCGTAACTATACTTATGTATCAGGACAGGCAGTTCGTTTTTGGTGGAGAGATTCTTTGCAAAAGAATTGTGGTTGGAAACTTTCTCCTGTAATTCGCGAAGATAAAATAGCATATACAAATGCTAATCCGATAGAATATCCGGATGATGATGTCTTTGGATACATGAGAGCCGCTTCTGAAGAGATTATTGATGATAAGGGAAAAAAGAAAAAGGTGAATGTCACTGTAACAAGGGTATCTCCTTTAAAAAATTCAGCAATAGTGTCGGCTTGTGCTGTGCGCCCGGTTGAAAACTGGTCCAGTATGGCACGTCAGGAAGGTGATTCAGTGCCTTATGGAAAACAGGAATATAGTGCAATAATGAAGGGCATGTTTAGCCTGGATTTGAATATGGTTGGAACTTTCTCTAATTATAATAAAACTGGTTTTCAGAATCTTTCAAAAAAATTGAAAGATGAAGCTATGGAAAATGGTTGTATTGAAAAAAATGATCCTTTTGTTACTGGACAAAAATTGATTCAACTCCCATTAGGAACTCGTGTTCAACGGGCTTGTGATACGATTAAAGCTTTAAAAAATATTTCAGGTGGAGCTATGCAAACCAATAATATGGGAGATGTAACTCCTAAATTTATAATTCTTGCATCGACTAATTCCGGTAATCATCCTTTCTCTCACGTTGTGTCAAGTTATGGTGATCGGGATGGGATGGTTAAGTTGAATATAAAGGGAATAAAAGAAGTTATTAATGAGTATCATGACGATTTTATCGGGAAAATTTTCATAGGAAGAAGAAGTGGCTTTTTTGATGAGCAGGATGATGCTTTGATATCTTTGCAACAGGAATATCAAAATGTTATTGTCTATGGGCCTGTGAATGCAATGATTGATGCTTATTGTGAGCAAATAACTAATCTGATGAAATAATGAAGGCTTACCGTATTAAAATAAGTTCATGGACTTCAAGTTTTCGCTATCCCAATATTATATCCGGGTTCCAGCCGACATTGCTTGTTCCTCCTATTAGTACGGTATTGGGAATATTGAATGCCTGTGCTGGTAAATATCTTGTTCACAGTGAATTGCTTTTAGGCTATTATTTTGAATATGAGGGAAAATCCGTTGATTTGGAAACAATCTATCAGGTTGAACTAGACTCAAAAAACATTCCCAAAAATCAAGTGAAATCCAATGTGATTAGAAGAGAGTTTCTTTTTGAAAACTGTCTGTATCTTTATTTAGTTGATTTAGAGTTGGTGAGATACTTTCGTAATCCCTACTATTCTATTTTGTTAGGAAGAAGTTCGGATTTAGCTTCTGTCAACTCTATAGAAGAGGTTGAATTGAATGAAGTTATAGGTGCATGTAAGATTAAAGGACAAATTGTACCTTTTAAAGAAAATTGTTTACCGGGGGCTATACAGGCATTGCCAAAATATTTTACGGAAACAATACCTCGTAATAACATAGGAACTGAAGCTTATTCTGTTATACCGTATAATGCAGCTGATGTACAGACACATTTAACTGCGTATAGAGATTGTATTGAAGAAAAACAAATTGATATTTATTTTCATCAATTGAATTTTGCCGAATATATATGAGCATGACTCTTCCTCAGAAACCTCAGGTTCTGGCTAAGTCAGAACCTAAGGTTTCTTTAAAACAGCATATAGATGATTGTTTAATCATCTATGAACAGTTGGTTAAGTGCTTTCCTAATTTGCCCTTGGCGGATCGTAAAGTATTTTGGAAACTAGTGCATGACAGTATCGTATTTCATGATACAGGAAAGTCGCATAGTGAGTTTCAACGCATACTTTATAAATACTCACCAAATACCTGGAACCATCAAAGACATGAAATATTTTCACTTTACTTTATTAAACAAGCTGATATTCCAGATAAATGGAAAGAGCTTATATATTATGCAGTGATAGGACATCATAGAAGCCTTGATGAAACATATGAATTTGTTCTTGATAATTATGTATCAGTTGCTCGACCAGATTGGTATTCATGTGATAATCTGTCTTTTGAAGATGAATGTGGAAAGTTATGGAGAAATAAAATTTGGAAGATCTTAAATGTTTATGGTTTTCAAAAGATCAACGATGATATTATAGATATTGTTTCTCTTGTAAAATCATACCATCATACTCCTTGTTGTTTGTCGGATAATGTATTTATGCGATGTTTATTGCTGATTGGATTTGTGAAACAATGTGACCATCTGGCATCCGCTGGTATTACAAGACTTTATAAATTGTCTGATGCTAATTTTTCTTTTTTATTTGAGTATTCTTTATATAAACATCAAGAAGAAGCATATCAACTCATAGGTAATGTAATATTATCGTCTCCAACCGGATCAGGAAAAACAGAAACATCTATTTTGTGGTTAAAACGTCAATTAGAAAAAAGAGGTGAAGGTCGAATATTTTATGTATTACCTTACACAGCTTCCATTAATGCCATGTATGAAAGACTAAATATGAAGTTTAGTGATGGTTATGCATCTAGTGATACTCATTGGGTCGGAATGCTTCATGGAAAACTGTCACAATATATAGAGAATAAGATGTCATCTGATAAATCTTGGAATGCAACGGGAAGGGAACAACTGATACAAGATTTTAAAACATTAGTTACTCCAATGAAAATAGTTACTCCTTTTCAATTGTTGAAGTATTTATTTGGACTAAAAGGTTTTGAAAAGGGAATGTCGGAGTGGTCAGGTGGATATTTTATTTTTGATGAGATCCATGCTTATGATAGTAAAACATTTGCTCAGATTATAGTTTTATTAGAATTTTGCTCGCGATATATGAATGTAAATGTTTTTATAATGACTGCAACTTTACCTTCGTTTATGTTGCATATTTTAGAACGGGCAATAGGTGAACATAGCAGAGTAGTTGCAGATGAAAATTTGTATAAAAAATTTGATAGACATAAAATTAGTATAGAAGAAGGAGTATTACAGGATTCGTTAGATTTAATTCAAAAGGATCTTGATGAGGGAAAAAAGGTTCTTGTTGTATGTAATACAGTTGAACAAGCACAAAATGTTTATAAGAGTCTCTATATTCAGGGAAGCAAATTATTACTTCATGGTTCATTTAATGCAGAAGATCGTAATAAAAAAGAAATTAAACTTCAAAATGAGGAGATAAAGCTATTAGTAGGAACTCAGGCTATAGAAGTTAGTCTGGATATTGATTATGATACGATTTATACAGAGCCAGCTCCTTTGGATGCATTAGTTCAGCGCTTTGGTCGAGTGAACAGGAAACGTCAAAAGGGGCTTTGTGTTTGTCATGTTTTTGATACGCAAAATGAAAAAGATAAGTTCATTTATAATGAAGCGGTTGTTTCTCGTTCGATAGAAATCCTCTATAAAATAGAGGAAAAAGATAATGGGGTCATTCATGAGAAAGATTTACAAGCATATATTGATAAGGTATATCCAGATTGGGAGGATTGTCAAAAAGAGGATTTTGATATAACCTATGAAATGTTGTCTTTAAGTATACGTAATCGATTGAAACCTTTAGCCTATGATGAAAAATCGGAAGATATGTTTTATAAACAATTCGATGGTATTAAGGTTCTTCCTGTTTGTTTAGTACAACAATATCAAAAATACCTTGATTCATGTCAATTAATAAAGGCTGAAGGATTATTGGTTTCAATTAGAGAGAGTCGTTTTTTCGCATTGTTAAAAAATAATGAAATAAGTAGAGAGACTTTTTGTTATACTAAAATGAATGACGACAGACTCAATAATAAATCTATCTTGGTTATGAAACGAGCTTATAATGAGGAAATAGGGCTTCAGATATCTAAAATAGATAATATGAATGAACAATTGTTTTTATGATTAATTATAATCAAACTTGTTATGCAAATCACCGGAACACATTTCAATTATTATCAAATATGCAAACGAAAACTTTGGTTGTTTGCTAATGGTATCAATTTTGAGCATACTTCAGATTTGGTGTATGAGGGAAAATTGATCCATGAAGATTCTTATCCACAACGTTCAAGTAAATATGAAGAGGTTGAGATCGATGGGATTAAAGTGGATTATTATGATGCAACGAACAAAGTAATTCATGAGATAAAAAAATCTGATAAAATAGAAACAGCGCATGAATGGCAATTGAAGTACTATTTATATGTTTTTGAACGTAATGGTATTGTTGGTTGTTCCGGTGTTTTAGAGTATCCGACATTGAGACAGACAAAACAAGTCGTGTTAAGTGATGTTGACAGAGAGACGCTGAATGAAATGAAAGGAGAGATCAGCCAAATAATTCATTCGGATATTTGTCCTCCTAAAGATAAAAAGCGTATCTGTAAAAACTGTAGTTATTATGATTTTTGTTATATTGTAGAACCAGATGATTTATGAAAAAGACATTTTATTTGTTCAATCCCGGAATATTGGAGCGAAAAGATAATACCTTGAAATTTATTCCTTATTCAGATGATGAGGATGGACGAGAGGTTTTGGGGACTCCCCGGTATTTGCCTATTGAAGATATCAATGAATTTTATGTGTTCGGTTCTTTGCGTGCCAATAGTTCATTGTTTAATTTTCTGGGGCAGAAAGATATTGCAATGCACTTTTTTGATTATTATGAAAACTATACAGGTTCGTTTATGCCGAGGGATTCTTTGCTTTCTGGAAGGATGATTTTAGCTCAGACATCTGCTTATCAATCAAAAAAGAAACGTATGGTAATTGCACGAAAGTTCATTGAAGGAGCAGCTTATAATATGGTAAAAAATCTGCAGTATTATAATCGCAGAGGAAAAGACATGGCAGATATTATGGATATAATCAATAATTATGCTGAGAAAATTTCTGATACGGAGTCTGTAGATGAATTGATGGGGGTAGAAGGAATGATCCGTCAAACATATTATGAGGCTTTCAATTTGATCTTAAATGAGTTTGAAATGGGCTCTCGGACAAAACAACCTCCACAGAATGAAGTAAATGCTTTAATGTCGTTTGGAAACATGATGTGTTATACTTTATGTTTGAGGGCTATACATCAAACACAACTCAATCCGACTATCAGTTATTTACATACCCCTGGTGAGCGACGTTATTCATTGGCTTTGGATGTGGCTGAGATTTTTAAGCCTATCATTGTAGATCGAGTGATTTTTAAGGTTCTAAATCGTAAAGAGATACAAAGTAAACATTTTGACAAGAAGTTAAATAAATGCTTGCTAAACTCATCAGGAAAAAAGATATTTGTAAAAGCGGTTGAAGATCGGCTGGAAGAAACGATACAGCATCGTTCCCTGGGTAGAAAAGTTAGTTACAGACATTTGATCAAACTGGAATGTTATAAGTTAGCTAAGCATTTATTGGAAATAGAGGAATATAAACCTTTTAAAATGTATTGGTAATGTATGTGATCTTAGTTTATGATTGTGGAGAAAAACGGGTTGCGAAGATGTTAAAACTTTGTCGACGTTATTTGAACTGGATCCAGAATTCTGTCTTTGAAGGTGAGATCTCCGAAGTTCGTCTAAAGGAGTTGATAATGCAGGCAGAAACCTTTATGGATAAGACCTGCGATAGTATCATTATTTTTAAGAATGCTTCAAAAGTGACAATGGATAAGCAGATTGTAGGTAAAGAATGCAGCTCTATTGATATATTCCTGTAATAATAGATATTTGTCGATCCTGTAATTTTTGAAATATACAGTGGTTGAAAATATGAAATAAGCTCTTTGACTTGTTGATTTATAGCTGTTTATGTAATATGTCGATCTCCAGTGTTTTTTATATTATTGGAGATCGACATATTTTATCAGGAAAAATGGTTGTTTTTAATTTTTGAACTTATTGATATTTATAAGTTTATGTTTTTGGGACGATAAGGTATTAATTGAACTAAGTAGAATAGAAATAGAGAAAGAATGGTTCAATATACCTGACTACGGTGTATTAATTGAACTAAGTAGAATAGAAATGCTGAATAGATAAAGTTCCTTGTTCATTTTATTTAGCGTATTAATTGAACTAAGTAGAATAGAAATTCATCTTAAACAAACCTCCCATGACAGAGCCTTTATAGTATTAATTGAACTAAGTAGAATAGAAATAAGATTTCGATGTCCTAAGAACCTATTATATGGATAGTATTAATTGAACTAAGTAGAATAGAAATGGATACACATCAGTTATAAAACTTAAATAATATGGTATTAATTGAACTAAGTAGAATAGAAATCTGATATAATCGGGATGTGCTTTCATAGACAACATTGTATTAATTGAACTAAGTAGAATAGAAATTGGATTTTCAAAGATGAAATACACAGAACTCAAAGTATTAATTGAACTAAGTAGAATAGAAATATTAAATTATATGTAGTAAACAAACGTGACATGCTGTATTAATTGAACTAAGTAGAATAGAAATTCCGTGAGGACCGTGCAGTTTTTTCTAGTCAACAATGTATTAATTGAACTAAGTAGAATAGAAATGTTCAAGCAGCAAGATTGTTGCACCTATGACGCATTTGTATTAATTGAACTAAGTAGAATAGAAATCTCCCTCTTTTGTTGATCCGAACACTTCTGTACGCAGTATTAATTGAACTAAGTAGAATAGAAATTCGTTGACTCCAATAGATCCTGCCAGTTAATGCCCTGTATTAATTGAACTAAGTAGAATAGAAATGTTGAATCGATTACTAAAACTGATCCGCGTCGGCAAAGTATTAATTGAACTAAGTAGAATAGAAATATCAAAGCTAATCTCATTTAATTTAGCTTGCCTTTCCGTATTAATTGAACTAAGTAGAATAGAAATAGTCAATAGATGCTTGTAGGCTGAAAGCTATAACTTGTATTAATTGAACTAAGTAGAATAGAAATAGCATATAGTGTAACCAACAGTAGATTTAGTTTAGAGTATTAATTGAACTAAGTAGAATAGAAATCTATATAGCTAAAGTCAAGACCTAATTGTCTTTGTGTATTAATTGAACTAAGTAGAATAGAAATTTATAAACAATGGCTTTACGTTTTAATCCTTCTTCGTATTAATTGAACTAAGTAGAATAGAAATTTTATTCATTTCCTTTTTTATGAGGGAGGTAGAATAGTATTAATTGAACTAAGTAGAATAGAAATAAAAAACTGTCAACGTGTCACATCTTCTTGCCTCGTATTAATTGAACTAAGTAGAATAGAAATGCAGGACAAGTATAAGAGCTACCACACATGCTTCTATGTATTAATTGAACTAAGTAGAATAGAAATTGAATTTAGACGCGGCCGTATATTAGACATTTGCGGTATTAATTGAACTAAGTAGAATAGAAATGACATTTATAATATTCTTTTGTTCCGGCAGGTAACGGTATTAATTGAACTAAGTAGAATAGAAATAATACAAGTACAACAAAAACTCATTTTCGGCAAATTGTATTAATTGAACTAAGTAGAATAGAAATAGAATAACCAAAGCAGTTTGAATTTCTTTGCAGCCGAGTATTAATTGAACTAAGTAGAATAGAAATTCGACATAAATTCCCCTTTTTTCGTAGTTATTTAGTATTAATTGAACTAAGTAGAATAGAAATTTGTTAATAAACTTAATTGCAACCGGCAATGATACAGTATTAATTGAACTAAGTAGAATAGAAATATGCCAGAAACTCCGATAAGTTGATTCGTTTACGAATGTATTAATTGAACTAAGTAGAATAAAAATTCATTAATACATTCGGCTCCAGGCTTTATTTCGATGTATTAATTGAACTAAGTAGAATAGAAATATGGAAAGAAAAGGAAGAGGCGGTAAAAAAGAAAGGTATTAATTGAACTAAGTAGAATAGAAATAAAGTAAGCTGACTTTTTTTTGTGTGGGTGTTCCCCTGGTATTAATTGAACTAAGTAGAATAGAAATACCGTTCAGATATGCCTTTTCTAACAAGTACTTTAGGTATTAATTGAACTAAGTAGAATAGAAATTTAGCTTAGAAACTCATTGATTAGTTTGATTTTCGTATTAATTGAACTAAGTAGAATAGAAATTACTTAAATTGTACTTTTAGGGTAAACAGCATCCGTATTAATTGAACTAAGTAGAATAGAAATACAATAACAATTTCATCTTTCTGTGACAATTGCTCTGGTATTAATTGAACTAAGTAGAATAGAAATTCACGCAGGACTGGAGCAAATTCTTTTTTATAATGGTGTATTAATTGAACTAAGTAGAATAGAAATCGTACGGGGAGATCGCTCGATGCACCTGTTCGCGGGTATTAATTGAACTAAGTAGAATAGAAATGATGGTGCTGAATAGTTCCAATCTTCATTACCTTGTATTAATTGAACTAACAAATCTCAACTAATATAAATAGAATGAATTAAAATATGGGGTTTACAGCCTTAATTGTATCCCTCCACCGATTTTTTGTATCTTTGCCCCTCAAAGTAAAGTACAAAAGGCAATATGATCAGTTATTTACAGATAGACGGACTGACCAAGAGCTTCGGCGATTTGGTTCTTTTTGAGGATATTACATTTGGTATTGCACAAGGTCAGAAAGTGGGCCTTATTGCAAAGAACGGTACAGGTAAAACAACTTTACTGAATATCATTGCCGGAAAGGAGGATTATGATAATGGGGCGGTTGTGTTTCGCAACGACCTGCGTGTCGGTTATCTGGAGCAGACACCTGTTTATCCGGAAGGGTTGACTGTATTGCAGGCTTGTTTCTATTCTCCCAATGAGACGGTACGCCTGATCGCTGAGTATGAAGAAGCTATGGCCAGCGATGATCATTCCAACCTGCAGGATATCCTGATGCGTATGGATAACCTGAAAGCCTGGGATTATGAACAGCGTGCCAAACAAATTCTATCACAATTGAAGATTACAAACTTCGATCAGAAAGTAGAACATCTGTCCGGTGGACAGTTAAAACGTGTGGCATTGGCTAACGTTCTGATCACCGACCCCGAACTGATCATTCTCGATGAGCCGACCAACCACCTCGATCTGGAGATGACCGAATGGCTGGAAGGATATTTGAGCCGTGCGAATATAAGTATCCTGATGGTTACGCACGACCGTTATTTCCTGGACCGTGTCTGCAGCGAGATTATCGAAATAGACCGTCAGCAAATTTACCAGTATAAAGGTAATTACAGCTATTATCTGGAAAAGCGTCAGGAACGGATGGAGACGATGAATACAGAGGTGGAACGTGCCAACAACCTGTTGCGTAAAGAGTTGGAATGGATGCGTCGTCAGCCGCAGGCACGCGGTACGAAAGCTAAATATCGTATCGATGCTTTTTATGAACTGGAAAAGAAAGCCAAGCAGCAACGGGACAACGGGAATGTGAACCTGGATGTGAAAGCATCCTATATCGGCTCGAAGATATTTGAAGCGGAGCATGTTACGAAAAGTTTCGGCAATATCAAGATAGTAGAAGATTTCAATTATATTTTTGCCCGTTACGAAAAAATGGGTATCGTAGGTAACAACGGGACAGGGAAGTCTACCTTTATTAAAATGCTGATGGGCGAAGTGGAACCGGATAGCGGACGCTTCGATGTCGGCGAAACAGTCCGTTTCGGCTATTACAGTCAGGATGGATTGCAGTTTGACGAGCAGATGAAGGTAATCGATGTCGTGCAGGATATAGCCGAATATGTCGATCTTGGGGACGGAAAGAAGTTGGGTGTTTCCCAATTTCTGAATTATTTCCTGTTCACTCCCGAAAAGCAACATAGCTATGTTTACAAACTGAGTGGTGGAGAGAAACGCCGTCTTTATATGTGTACTGTCCTGATGCGTAACCCGAACTTCCTTGTCTTGGATGAGCCGACCAACGATCTGGATATTGTGACCCTGAATGTGTTGGAAGAGTATCTGCGTAACTTTAAGGGTTGTGTAATCGTTGTTTCGCACGACCGTTACTTTATGGATAAAGTAGTCGATCACCTGTTGGTATTCCGTGGTAATGCCGATTTGAAGGATTTCCCCGGTAATTACACCCAATACCGTGACTGGAAAGAGGTGCAGGATCAGTTGGAGAAAGAGGCGGAGGCGGCCCGTCAGCCCAAACAAACACCGGCTCCTGAAAAGAATAACCGTCCACAGCCTGAGCAGAAAAAGAAACTGACCTTCAAAGAACGGAAAGAATTTGAAGCACTGGAGGTGGAAATACCGCAGCTTGAAGCCGAAAAGGCAGAACTGGAAACAGCAATGAGTAGCGGAACGCTTAGCAACGATGAATTGATGACTAAGTCGGAACGTATTGCGAAAGTAATTGAAGAAATCGACGAAAAGACAATGCGTTGGCTGGAGCTAAGTGAATTGGCTTAAAGATATGAACGAAACGAAACCTGTGCTTTGGAACCGGAATTTCATTCAGTGTTGTATCTCTTATTTCCTGATGAACTTCTCATTCTACATGTTGATGCCAACTATGCCGGTTTACTTGGTGGAAGTTTTAAAGATTAATCCGTCGGAAGTGGGAATCGCTCTTTCCAGTTATTCGATCGGTTTGTTATGTGTTCGTCCGTTCTCCGGATATCTGGTGGATTGTTTTTCTCGCAAGCCATTATATTTGTTGGCTTTTATGGTTTTTGCCTGTATGTTTACCGGTTATTTGTTTGCAACGACGGTGTTGACTATTATGACAGTTCGTTTTATTCAGGGTGGGTTTATGGGAATGACTTCCGTTGCCGGAAATACCATAGCGATCGATGTGATTCCTTCCAAACGAAGAGGGGAGGGAATGGGTTTTTATGGGTTGACGATCAATCTGGCGATGTCGCTCTCGCCGTTGGTGGCCGTGTTTATCTATGATCGGTTCGGTTTTCATCCCGTGGTTTTTGCCGGATTGGTAATCGCTTTGGTGGGTGTCGGTTCGGTTTGCCTGATTCGTTATCCGAAGCGGGAGAAAGTACCGAGACCAACTTTTTCACTGGATCGTTTTATCCTGGTGAAAGCATTGCCGACAGCGCTGGCCTATCTGTTGAGTGCGATTCCTTATGGGATGGTGACCTCTTTTGTGGTGTTGTACGGGAAAGAAATCAATGTCGCAAATCCGGGTTATTTCTTTATTTTCATGGCGATAGGAGTCGGAGTGGCCCGTCTTATTTCCGGACGTTTGGTCGATCACGGAAAGATTCATCTGGTCTCGATCAGTGCACTGACGTTCCTGACACTTTCGTTTGCCGTTTTTGCCCTTTTCCATAATGAGATTGTTTTCTTCGCTTCTGCGCTGGCTATCGGTATCGGATTTGGTGTTTGTGTACCGGCTATTCAATGTCTTTTTGTGAATGTGGCTCCGCATCATATGCGTGGGACGGCTACTTCCACTTATCTGACTTCTTTCGATTTCGGTGTGGGAATCGGTATGCTTGTTGCCGGTTTTATTGCTTCACGTGCTGATCTGGCAACAGCTTATTTAGTCGGTTCGGGTTGTTGTCTGGTGTCGCTTCTGGTTTATCTGCGTTGGGTACGGTCGTCGTATGAGAAGAATAAACTGATAGACTGATTATGTTTCAAATACCTGTTCGTGAACAATGTTATAAAACATATTGTTATATATCTGAACGCAAGAATAAAAGAGAGATAGATTGGAGGCAGCGGCCTCCATGTTTAGGTTTATTAATTTAATGTTTAGGTATTATGAGACGTTTAGGTATGGCTGTAGCAGCCATTTTATTATGTGCAACAGTAGGTTTTGCACGCGAGAACCGTAAGATGAGTAAGGAACCGTTTGCTATTAACTTTGAAAAACTGAGTTATTATTTACAATTAACTCCATCTCAGACAAATGAAGTAGCAAATATAAATGAATATTTCCTTGATATGCAACGTGCAAGCCTTCGTTCAAGCGAAAGCAAACAACAGAAGAAGATGCATCAGGCTGTTTACGGGAACTTGAAATTGATGAAACAGGTTCTGACTCCCGATCAGTATCGCAAATATGTAACATTGTTGAATGTAACAAATAATAATAACCGTGCATTGAGCCTTTAATAAAGAAAGGATTCGGATAAAATATCATTCGGAGAACGGTTACTGAAAATTGATAGAAGAGATTGCACATTTTGTTGGTGCAGTCTCTTCTTTTTATATATTGTGGCACTTAAAAATATTGATTAATCTATTATGAGTTGTCTGGTATCATTCATGATTTATTTACGTTGGGTGTGGTCCTCGTATGAAAGGTATAAGCTGTCTGCTTGAATATCAAAACTGAATTTGAAAAAAAGGTTATAGGTTTGTAAAAGAAGTGGTTGTTATCGGTTATGCAGATTTAATGTTTTACATTTGTCAAAGATGATATATTTTTTACAGTAACAAACTAATGTAGATATAAATGAGAATGGGATATAGATCGATTTTTTTATTATTTAGTAGCTTATTCGTTCTCATTTCATGCCAGGATGATGAGGACATAGACAAACCAATTCTTTCAGATGTAGACATAGAATTGACAATCGGTGATAAAATATATGCAGTAGTAGGAGATACTTTAAAAATTTATTTTAAGAGTATTATTAACTATGACGCTGAAAATTGCGGTTTAGCTTTGAAATGCGACAAAGGAAACAGTTATAGTAAATACTGGCGATATATACCAGATTCGAAAGATGTCGGTGAATGTACGATGGAACTCCAAATCTATGATTTCAAGGGAAATATACTTGATCGTAAAGATGTAACTCTTATTACTAGAAAAGCTAAAAATCCGAAGTCTCGCCAGAATATCTTATGTTTGGGGAATAGCTTAATGTATGCTGGACAGACTCCAATAGAATTAAGTCGCCGATTAAAAAATACTCCGGGAGTGGCTCAACTACCTGAAGGGCTATCTTTAACTAACTTTTATTTGGTCGGTCGATTACAAAATGATAGTCATACTATTGGTTGGGAAGGAAACCCCGGTTGGACTTGGCAAAAATATATAGATGGTTTTGATATCCGATCTTATGTCGATCAATATTGTAATGGACAACTTGATTATATCTATTTACAGTTAGGAATCAATGAATTATTATGGCTAGATCCATTTGCCGATCAATCTTTTATTATAAATGGAGCAAAAAAAATTATTAATCGGATTCATAAAAGTTTCCCGTCTTGCCGGGTTCTGTTAGGTAGTGCTTTGCTGCCTTCCCAAAATGGTGGATTGGGTAATAAATATCCGGCTAATATAACTTCCGGTATTTATGGAGAGAAAGGTTTTAACTTGAAAGTTCATCGTTTGAATAAGGCATACAATGATTTGGCTAATTCTCCCGATTATGTCTCTTTTACGTATTTTATAGACAATAATGCTCAATTTGATTGTCTAAATGCCTACCCTAGTATAGAACGTCCTTCTGATAATTATGTTCCGGGGAATGAGACTATAGATACCGATGGAATACATCCTACCAATATTGGTTATTGGCAAATAGCTGTTGGTATATTTCGTGGATTGATCGGAATTCAATAGATATTTACTTGTTATTATTTACAATTAATTTCTTCTTGGGTAGAAAAAGATTCTGATTCAGGATTAGTATTGCAAATATGTAACATTGTTGAATGTAACAAATAATAATAACCGCGCATTGAGCCTTTAATAAAGAAAGGATTCGGATAAAATATCATTCGGAGAACGGTTACTGAAAATTGATAGAAGAGATTGCACATTTTGTTGGTGCAGTCTCTTCTTTTTTTCTATATCTTTGCGACACTAAAAAAACAAATAATGAAATAACGTTTAATCTTTGTTATGAAACAGCTAAGTCTTCCTTCTAATGCTACTTTGAAAAGTGCTGTCGTCGACTACTCTTTTATCGTGGTCGGGGCTTTTCTTCAGGCACTGAGTTATGTATTGTTCCTTGCTCCTTTTAAGATTGTTCCGGGAGGGTGTTATGGTATTTCCATTGTGATACATTATGTAACGAAAGGGGTTTTCTCGATTTTTCCGGATGGTTTGCCGATGGGTGCTACTGCTTTATGCTTTAATATTCCGTTGATGATCCTGGCAATGAAAAAGATCGGTCTGTCGTCCGGTCCTAAAACGATTGTGACATTCCTTCTGATATCCATCTTTACGGATACCTTGTCGTATTTCTGTGGAAATGAACCGTTGGTGGAGAACGATACTTTTATAGCCTGTTTCTATGGCGGAGCAATATTGGGTATCGGTGTAGCCTGTATTTTTAAGGCGCAAAGTACGAGTGCAGGAACAGATGTTCTTGCCCGCGTGATAGCCAACAATTCCAATCTGAAAGTCAGCAATATGATCATTCTGCTGGATTCGGCAGTCGTATTGCTGGGCTTAATCGTCTTTAAAGATTGGGCTGTTCCTTTGTATTCCTGGTTCACTATTTTCGTATATGGCAAGGTTGTTGAGATGTTCCAGACGGAAAACCCGAACCGTGCCGTATTTATCGTGTCGAAAAAGACACAGGAAATAAAGGATCTTATTGTCGGAAAGATGGGGATGCGCGGTACATTCCTGCACGGACGGGGAATGTATGAAGGTAAGGAGAAAGAGATCATTTTTACAATAGCCGAACGTAAGGACATGCCGCGTTTGAAAGATGAGATCAAAGAGATAGATCCGAGTGCCTTTATATCGACAATGCATGCAAGTAAGGATTCTCCTCGTCCGGGAATTTGAGGAATTGAAAAATGATAATTGAAAATTGAAAATTAAATGACGGGAAAACGTGCAAACCGACATTAATTTTCAATTTTCAACTTTCAATTTTCAATTATTTCCTATCTTTGCCGAACTTTAAACTAACATATAGAAAAAGTAATGCCTAATATCTCACAGCGGGGTGTCGACATGCCGGCTTCCCCCATTAGAAAACTAGTTCCGCTAGCCAATAAGGCTAAGGCAAAGGGTACCAAGGTGTACCATCTGAATATCGGTCAACCGGATTTACCTACTCCTGAAGTCGCGATGGAGGCCATGCGCCGTATTGACCGTAAAGTTTTGGAGTATTCTCCCAGTGAGGGAATACGTAGTTTCCGTGAGAAATTGGTTACCTACTATGCGAAATTCAATATCAATGTAGATGTTGACGATATAATCATCACTACCGGTGGCTCCGAAGCTGTATTTTTTTCTTTTATGGCTTGCCTGGACCCGGGTGACGAAATCATTGTTCCGGAACCTGCGTATGCGAACTACATGGCTTTCGCTATCTCCTGCGGGGCTGTGATCAAAACGGTTCCGTCCACTATCGACGAGGGGTTCGCTCTTCCATCGGTAGAACGTTTTGAGGAACTGATCACACCGCGTACGAAAGCGATCCTGATCTGTAACCCGAACAATCCGACCGGTTATCTCTATACACAAAAGGAGATGGATCAGATCCGTGATATCGTGAAGAAGTACGATCTGTTCCTTTTCTCGGATGAGGTATATCGCGAGTTCTGTTATACCGGGGCCCCTTATATCTCTGCTTTCCATTTGAAAGGGATAGAGAATAACGTGGTGTTGGTCGATTCTGTGTCTAAACGTTACAGCGAATGCGGTATCCGTATCGGTGCGCTGATCACGAAGAACCAGATGGTGAAGGAAAATGTTATGAAATGGTGTCAGGCCCGTTTGAGTCCTCCATTGATCGGACAGATCATTGCCGAGGCTTCATTGGATACGCCTGAAGAGTATATGCTGGAGGTGTATAACGAATATGTGGAACGTCGTAAATTCCTGATCGACGGCTTGAATCGTATTCCGGGATGCTATTCTCCGATCCCTATGGGAGCATTCTATACCGTAGCCAAGTTGCCGGTAGACGATGCCGACAAGTTCTGTGCCTGGTGTCTGGATGAGTTCGAATATGAGGGACAGACGGTTATGATGGCTCCGGCTTCCGGTTTTTATACAACACCCGGCTTAGGAAAGAACGAGGTTCGTATCGCTTACGTCCTGAAAAAGGAAGACTTAGCTAATGCACTGATCGTCTTAGCAAAGGCACTGGAGGCATATCCGGGAAGAGTCGTTTAATCAGTTGGCAGTTGACAAGTGACAGTTGGCAGTTAAATGTTTGTTCAATTGTCGATTGTCAACTGTCAACTATCAACTGAATCGAATTGAACTTAGAACTATTTATAGCGCAAAGAATTCATTTTAGCAAAGAGGGTGATCGTCAGGTCACACCTCCTGCTGTGCGTATTGCCATAATCGGTATTGCACTCGGGCTGGCTGTGATGATTCTTTCTGTAGCGATCGTAATTGGTTTTAAGAAGGAAGTCCGTAATAAGGTGATCGGGTTTGGTTCTCATATCCAGATCACTAACTTTGATAATAATAGTTCGTACGAGTCGACACCGATAGCGGTAAGCGATTCTTTGCTTCAGGCGCTTCATGCATTTCCCGGGGTTCGCCATGTGGAGACTTTTGCCACGAAGATGGGGATTATGAAGACCGATAACGATTTTCAGGGAGTTGTATTGAAAGGGGTGGATACGGATTATGACTGGTCTTTCTTTCGCAATAACCTGAAGGAGGGCGAAATACTCACGATAAATCCGGATAAAACTTCCACAGATGTTATTATTTCCAGATATCTGTCTAATCTGCTTGGTCTTAAACTGGGGGATTCTTTTCTGACTTATTTTGTACAAGAAGATGTCCGTGCACGTAAATTTACGATTACAGGTATTTATGAGACGGGATTCCTGGATTATGATAAGTTGTTTGTATTGGCTGATATCAAGCAGATCCGCCGTTTGAACGGTTGGGAAAAGGATCAGGTGAGCGGTCTGGAATTACTGGTCGATGATTATGACGATCTGGATCAGACTGCGGAGGATTTGTATTTCGATCTCGTAGAGAAGCAGGACCGGAACGGGAATACCTATTTTGTTCGTTCGATAAAGGAAATGAACCCCATGATCTTTAACTGGCTGGATGTATTGGATATAAATGTGGTGGTGATATTGGTCCTAATCTTTGCAGTAGCCGGATTTACCATGATCTCAGGCCTGTTGATCATCATTTTGGAACGAACCAATATGATCGGTATCCTGAAAGCACTGGGGGAAAACAATACCAGTATCCGTAAAGTCTTTCTTTATATTTCTTTTTTCCTTATCGGGAAAGGAATGCTTTGGGGGAATGTGATCGGTATTGCTATTTGTCTGATACAGTCTCATTTCCATATTATCACGCTTGATCCTTCCACTTATTATCTGGATGCAGTTCCCATCGACCTGAATATTCTTTCGCTTGTCCTGTTGAATATCGGAACTTTATGTGCGTCTATGCTGATGATGCTGGGCCCTTCTTACCTGATCACCAAGATCGATCCGGCAAAAAGCATCCGTTTCGAATAATCCTTATTTGTTTCCCAACCGGAAAGTGTAGTCGTTTTTCCCGCGAAACGCCCGGTATATCCTTACATATAGGTTGAATAAAGGTAGAATCAGTTCAAGGAAGAATAACCAGCCTGTTACCGGCTTCTGCTGTAACAAATGAGCTGATTTATGCAGGATTGTCGCTTTCACTACAAATCTGGTGATATACAACAAGCCTGCGAGAACGGATAACAGCCAGTTTCCGTAAATACCGAGAACGATTGCGGCAACAACCGCCAGGAAGAAGAGGAAATAACTCATGCTTTCCATCCTGTAGAAAGTCAGTGTCCCCCCCTTATAATGACGATGGGTGGCAGCGCGTGAAACTTTCATTTCTTTCCACATACCGAACCGTTCTATTTTTGCCATTTCAGTGATGCTTTCGGGAGTATATTCCACTTTTGTGTTTTTACCGTTTGCCGCTTCGTTGATAAACAGGTCGTCGTCTCCGGCGTGCAGGCTCAAGGATTTATAGTATCCTTTGTGGGCAAAGAATAAATCTTTTTTATAAGATAGGTTACGTCCGTTGCCGACATAAGGGTGGCGGGTTAAGGCTGAGGATATATATTGTAGTCCGCTCATCAGGTTATCGTAAGCGACTAGTTTATGGAAGAAGCCCTTATGGTTGCCGTAAGCACAAAATCCCAATACGATACTGGTTTCTTTATTATAGTTACGTGCCATCGTGGAGATCCAGTTCTTACTCATTGGCTCGCAGTTCGCTTCCGTGAAAAGGAGGACGTCGTGTCGGGCAGCTTTGATTCCGACAGTCAGGGCCAGTTTTTTTCGGCTCAGATATTTTACGTCTTCCGGAATATAGGTGTGATACAGATGTTTATTGTCGTTTTTTAGCTTTTTCAATACTTCATCGCTCTCGTCCGTAGAGCCGTCATTCACCACGATTACTTCATATTCGGGATAGTCCTGAGTCAATAAAGATGGTAAATGTCTCCGTAGGTTTTCGGATTCGTTTTTTGCATAGACAATAACAGATACGGCCGGTTGGGCCTCTTTTTTCTCTGTATTGTTTCTCTTGGATTCCTTTAATGGGCGGGCGTATGTCACCAGATAATACAAAAGTTGAATGATAAATAAACCGGCAGTTATACCTGCCAGGATCAGTTCTATATTGTTGAGTATAAATAAGTCTTTCATTATCGAGGCTGTATTTTTAAAAAACGTACAAATGTACATGTTTCCTGCTTAATAACCATATTATCCCAGTAAATGTGCAATTAATGTAAAAGGCGGACGGAAAGAAGACAGTACTTTTGTCGCGGTAATTTTAATAGGAATAACGTGATGAATAGAAAAATGGGAATTGTGGTTCTGGTCCTTTCCTTACTGGCTGCACTGGAACCTTTGAGTATAGACCTTTATCTTCCTGCTTTTACGGATATTGCCGAAAGTCTGCAGGTCTCTCTGAGTGAAGTACAAATATCCTTATCCATCTTCCTGGCGGGTTTTGCTATCGGGCAACTGTTTTGGGGATCGCTTTCCGATTATTACGGACGGAAAAATCCGATCTTGCTCGCGACTGCTTTATATACCGTCAGTTCGTTTGCTTCCATCTATGTGACTTCGATCGAACAACTTTGGGTGATCCGTTTCTTTCAGGCTTTCGGAGGATGTGCCGGTGTTGTGGTCGGACGTGCAGCAGTGAACGATTTGTTTGTGAATGAACAACGGACGAAGGTGTTCTCTTTATTGGTGATTATTTCAGGTATTGCTCCTGTAATTGCTCCGACTATCGGCAATTTGCTGTTGAAACAATGGCATTGGCACGGGGTGTTCAATACGATGGCGTTGTTAGGTGCTTGTACCATTCTGCTGACCTGGATATTCCTTCCGAAAAGTAAATCGATACCTTTACCCGAAGGTGTGAAAGCGAAGAAACCTTCGTTGCGGGAGATGGTGAAAGGGTACGTACGGGTGATGAAAGTTTGGCCGTATATGGTTTATACGATAATAGGCTGTATGGCTTACGGCGGTTTGATGGTATATGTTTCCAATGCTCCGTTCCTGATCATGGAAAAGGGCGGAATGTCGGGAGATATGTTTGCCATTATTTTCGCGGTCAATTCGTTGGGCTTGATGTTCGGTACCTATATTATTAATTTCTTCCTGAAATATATGACGTTGAAGAAGCTGGTGAGATATACGCTTGCTTTTCAATTGTTGATCGGGGTGTTGCTGGTGGTAACTTCGTTGGTGTCGACTTCTGTCGTGCCTTTATTGGTGTTGGTTTTCCTGAATCTGATCCCGATCGGATTGTTGCTGCCGGCAACGACTTCGCTTGGACTGGCTTATTTTAAGGAAGACAGCGGGGCGGCTTCGGCATTGATGGGATTTCTGCAATTGTTGTTTACCGGGATACTGTCGGCTGTGGTCAGTTTCCTGCAGAACAATTCGGTGGTGCCGATGATGTGCGGACTGTTCGTTTGCGGGCTAACCTCTTTTATGCTGTTGTTTGTCGATACGCGGCGGCGGTTGGCGATGATCAAAGTCCGTTCATGACAGGTCTTTCTTCAATAACGACCGGAATTGTTCGGGGGTACAGCCGCTTTGTTCCTTGAAGAAGCGGGTAAAATAAGAAGCTTCGCTGAATCCCAGGTTGAACGCAATTTCCTTGAAGCTCGAAGCACCGGAACTGATCATGCGTTTGGCTTCCAGTAATAGCCGTTGGTCTATCAGTTGTTTGACTGTGTGGCCGACGGCCTTTTTTGTCAGTTCGTTCATCCGTTTGTTGCTGAGGTTTACTTCGCAGGCGTAGAAGTCGGTGGATCGCTCGTTGATGTAATATTTGTCTATCAAGGACAAGACTTTACTGACGCGTATATCCTGGTCGACCCGGGTATCGGTGTATAATAATAACAGATGGGTGATCAGGGCGTGCATGTATGAGTTGAGCAGGCTTTTTCGGTGCAGCCCTTCATGTTCGGTGTAGATCAGTTGAATGATTTGGCGGATAGCCGGGATTTCTTTCTCCGGGAGAAGAAGCATAGTTGGAAATGTATGATCCGCATACCTCTCGATATGAAGGCAGAGACGCTCGAAATAATCGGGATTGATGGCGAACAGGAATCCTTTCTGATCTTTTAATTTCAGTGTATGTACTTGTCCTGGACGGAGCAGGTAAAGCAGGTTTGCTTGCAATGGATATTCGACGAAGTCGATATTGTGGCTTTCGTTTGTCCCCGTTTCCGTAAAGAATTGCAGTTCGTAGAAATTATGTCGGTGCGATCCCTGAAAATTCAAAGGCGCGCAGTTCTCGATCCGTTCGACGACGAAGAAGTCCGTTTCATCCAGGTTATGTACGGGAATATTATCTAAGAACATTTCACTATATTTTATCGCAAAGATAGCTTTTTAATCCTTATTTTTGTGTGGCATATCCTCCTGAAATATGAATGAAACTGTTCTCGAAAAACTAAAGATATTAGCTGAATCGGCTAAATATGATGTATCCTGCGCGTCAAGCGGTACTTCCCGTTCCAAGAAAAGCGGAATGATAGGAAGCGCGGCGGGGTGGGGTATTTGCCATAGTTTTGCGGAAGACGGACGGTGTATTTCTTTATTGAAAATCATGCTGACCAATTCATGCATGTATGATTGTGCTTATTGCATCAACCGCCGGAGCAACGACCTGCCGCGGGCAACGCTTTCCGTTTCGGAGTTGGTCGATCTGACGATCGAGTTCTACCGTCGTAACTATATCGAAGGATTGTTTCTGAGTTCGGGGGTTGTCAGGAGCCCGGATTACACGATGGAGCGATTGGTGCGTGCCATAAAGGATCTGCGCCTGATACACCGTTTCAACGGGTACATCCACATGAAAAGTATTCCCGGTGCCAGCCAGGAACTGGTGAACGAAGCCGGTCTGTATGCCGACCGGTTGAGTGTGAATATCGAGATCCCGAATGAACAAAGCTTGCAGGTACTTGCTCCCGAGAAAGACTTTAAGAGTGTCTTTGCTCCGATGCGTTATATCCAGCAAGGCGTTTTGCAGAGTGCGGAAGAGCGTAAGCGGTTCCGGCATGCTCCGCGTTTCGCCCCGGCGGGACAAAGCACGCAGATGATCGTAGGGGCTACGGCCGACACGGATAAAGATATCCTTCGCCTGTCGTCGGCACTTTATCAGCGCCCGACAATGAAAAGGGTGTATTATTCCGGCTTTATCCCTGTGAATGATTACGACACACGTCTACCGATGCTGAAGCAGCCTCCCTTGGTACGCGAAAACCGATTGTATCAGGCCGACTGGCTATTGCGTTTCTACCAGTTTAAGGTGGATGAGATCGTGAACGATGCCTATCCGGATCTCGATCTGGAATTAGATCCGAAGCTATCGTGGGCGTTGCGTAACCCGCAGGCGTTCCCGGTCGACATTAATAAAGCAGATTATGAAATGCTCCTCCGCGTACCGGGCATAGGCGTGAAGTCGGCTAAACTGATCGTCGTATCCCGCCGTTATGGTCGCCTGGGAGCCGAGCAATTAAAGAAAATGGGTATTGTGATGAAGAAGGCGCAATATTTTATCACCTGCAATGAACTGCCGATGCATACGGTAAATGAGCTGAAACCGGAGAATGTCCGCCATCTGTTATTACAAAAAGGCAGAAAGAAGATAGACGACAGGCAATTGACTTTACAGTTTCCGGAATAATATATGGTAGTTTTTATATACGATAAGACTTTTGAAGGATTGCTAACGGCCGTCTTCGATGCGTATTCCCGTAAATCGTTTCCGGATGCGCTGAGGACGGAAGGAGAGCCGTTGCCCCTGTTCTGTGAGGAAACGGTTACCATTTGTTCGGACAGCGGGAAGGCAGACCGGGTATGGAAAGGGCTGCAAAAGAAATTGTCGCAGACCTCGCTTTCGATGCTGACGGTGACCTGGTTGTCGGAGTTGCCGGAGATAGATATGCTGCTGTTTCGTTATATCCGTAAAGCAGTCGATCATCCCCGGTCGATAGAGCTGAATTTCGGTGATCCGGATGTGTTGGAACTGGCTAAAATATGGAAGAAGGTAAACAACGAACGGCTCCGCAACATGCAGTTCTTCCGTTTCCAGAAGGCGGCCGACGGTACTTTCTTTGCGGCACTGGAACCTGTATATAATGTATTACCCCTGATTATTCCTCATTTAAAGGATCGCTTTTCCGATCAGAAATGGTTGGTGTATGACCTGAAACGCGAATATGGTTATTATTATGACCTGACGGAGGCTGTCGAAGTGCGTTTTGAGCATAAGGAGGCCCATCTGCTTTCCGGTTTCCTCAGTGAAAGTATCATGGATAAGGATGAAAAACTTTTCCAGCAGATGTGGAAGACTTATTTTAAATCGATCGCCATCAAGGAACGGCTGAACCCGAAATTGCATCGGCAGCATATGCCTGCCCGCTTCTGGAAATATATGACGGAAAAACAATAGAGGAACAAGATAAAAAGCGGATTCTCATCGTGAGAAAGCTCCAACAAGAAATGGAGAAGGCTTCTCACTGTGAGAAAGTTTCAAAAAAGGATAGAGAACGTTTCTCACGGTGAGAATGCTTCAAAAAAGCAAAAAAGAATGTTTCTCACAGTGAGAAAGCTCCCCAAAACGTTAACGAACGTTTCTCACGGTGAGAGAGCTTCAAAAAATGTGGGCGAACGTTTCTTACAGTGAGAAAGCCCTGAACTTATTTCTGCCAAATCTCCCAGGCTGCGAATGCCTGAAGTAACAACATTTCCAGTCCGTTCTTGACAACGGCTCCTTTTTCTTTCCCTTTCTTCATGAAAAGAGTTTCATCCGGGTTATACAACAAGTCGTATAACAGATGATCGGGTGTGAGCAGGTCGTAAGGAATGTCGGGGCATTTATTGATATCCGGAAACATTCCCAGCGGGGTCGTATTGACGATCACGGTGTATTGCTCCATTATTTTAGGCGTGATCTCATCGTAAGTGATACAAAATTCTTTGGGTTTGCGTGAAACCAGCGTGGCCCCGACTCCCAACTGTTTTAAACCCTGGAAGACAGCCTTCGAAGCTCCGCCGGTACCCAGGATCAGTGCTTTTCGGTGTGTTTCATTCAAAAGCGGTTCAATCGATTGCTTGAACCCGATAATGTCGGAATTGTATCCTTTCAGCTTTTTACCGAAAAGGCCTTTGGTGAACTTTATCACGTTCACAGCACCGATCAGACGTGCGTCTTCATCCAGTTCGTCCAGAAAAGGAATAACCTGTTCCTTGTAAGGGATCGTCACGTTCAGACCGTTTAAGTCCGGATTCTCTTTCAATACTGTTTTGATATCCTTGATGTTCGGAATCTCGAAGTTAATATATTGAGCATTTATTTTTTCCGCCTCAAACTTCTGGTTGAAATAAGTTTTGGAAAACGAGTGCCCGAGTGGATATCCCAATAAACCATATTTCTGCATAGCCTTTTCTCTTTCTGTTTATTTCGTAGGGGTGTTTTGCGAACTACCCTTACAACCTGTGTATAATGAACAAATTCCAAAAGTAAAGGTGCGAACCCGTGCCTCGGAGAATCCCCGGCGAACGAGCAGTTCTTTCATCACCTTTCCTTGCGGAACTACTTTGATAGATGCCGGCAGATAGCTGTAAGCAGCCTTTTCTTTCGAAAATAACCGGCCGATGCATGGAATGATCGTCTTTGAATAGATCCGGTAAAGTTGTTTCATCGGAAAATGTTCCGGTGTGGAAAGCTCGAGGATCATCAGATGACCGCCGGGTTTCAATACCCGGAACATCTCTGCTATCCCTTGTTCGATATTTTCAAAGTTACGTACTCCGAATGCAGCAGTTACGGCGTCAAACGAATTGTCGGGGTAGGTGAGCGCCGTACAGTCCTGTTGTTCGAATGATATATATTCCGAGTAACCGGCCCTGGCCACTTTCTCGCGTCCGACCTGCATCATGCCTTCGGAAATGTCGGCCCCGATGATCTGCCGGGCTTTCAGTTTGCGATGCATGGAAATGGCGAGGTCGCCTGTTCCGGTGGCGATATCCAGTATAGACTGCGGAGAAAAAGGACGCAGGAAAGCAATGCCTTTCCTGCGCCATATTTTATCGATTCCGAACGAGAGCGTATGGTTCAATAGATCATAGGTGCCTGCAATCGAGTCGAACATACGTCTGACTTGTGTGCTCTTCTGTTCTTCTCCGTTGTAAGGTAATATCTGTTCTGAACCGTACTTCATATGCTCTTATTTATTTTTCAGATAGTCTGTTACGTTCTTTTCGATGCGGGCCAACAGATTGTCTGTATCGCCTTTTTCGAATTTTTCACCGGTGATATGTTCGAACAACTCGATGTAACGTTCGCTGATACCTTCGACGATAGCCGGAGTCATTTCAGGAACCACCTGTCCTGCTTTACCTTGGAAACCGTTATCCATCAACCATTCGCGAACGAATTCTTTTGAAAGCTGTTTCTGCGGTTCACCTTTGGCGAAACGGTCTTCATAACCTTCGGAATAGAAGTAACGGGAAGAGTCGGGAGTATGGATTTCGTCGATCAGGTAGATCTTACCGTCACGGTGTCCGAATTCGTATTTGGTGTCGACCAGGATCAGGCCGCGTCCGGCTGCGATCTCTGTTCCGCGTTTGAACAAATCCATTGTATATTTTTCAAGTACGGCGTAGTCTGCTTCAGAAACAAGTCCCTGTTTCAGGATTTCTTCTTTAGAGATGTCTTCGTCGTGAGCACCGATAGCTGCTTTTGTTGTCGGAGTGATGATTGGTTCCGGGAAACGTTGGTTTTCGCGCATACCTTCCGGCAGTTTGACACCGCAGATTTCACGAACACCGCTCTTATAAGCACGCCATGCGCTACCGCAAAGATAACCGCGTACGATCATTTCGACAGGGAAACCTTCGCACTGTACACCAACGGTAACCATTGGGTCGGGAGAGGCCATTTTCCAGTTCGGGCAAATGTCGGTGGTTGCGTCAAGGAATTTGGCTGCAATCTGGTTCAACATCTGGCCTTTGTAAGGAATTCCTTCCGGTAATACTACGTCGAAAGCAGAGATACGGTCGGTTGCGACCATTACCAATACTTCATCGTTGATATTGTACACGTCGCGTACTTTACCATGATAAACACTCTTTTGTCCCGGAAAATTGTAATCTGTTTTAACTAACGCCTTCTTCATGACCAATTTATTTTTGATTGTTTTCTGATAGTTTGTTGTTCTTTTCTATTGTTGTTTTAGGCGAGTGGGGTTTTGTCTCACTGCGTCGTTTGTCGTCGAATTTGTCGTACGCTTCCACTATACGTTGTACCAGCTTATGACGGACGATATCTTTCTTGTCGAATTCGATCCTGCCGATCCCTTTCACTCCCTTCAGGATCTGCATGGCCTGCACCAGTCCGGAAGTGGCGGTAGGGGGAAGGTCTATCTGGGTGACGTCACCGGTAACGATCATTTTTGCGTTCATCCCCAGGCGGGTCAGGAACATTTTGATCTGGTGCGTAGTCGTATTCTGTGCTTCATCGAGGATAATTACGGCATCGTTCAGCGTACGTCCGCGCATAAAAGCAAGCGGAGCGATCTGGATGACATTGTTCTCCATATATTCTTTGAGTTTTGCTCCCGGTATCATATCCTGCAAAGCATCGTACAGAGGCTGGAGATACGGATCGAGTTTGTCTTTCATCTCTCCCGGCAAGAAGCCCAGTTTTTCTCCGGCTTCAACGGCGGGACGGCTCAGGATAATCTTTCTTATTTCTTTGTTTTTTAATGCTTTGACGGCAAGAGCGATGGCAACGAATGTCTTACCTGTCCCGGCCGGACCGGTGGCGAATACAAGGTCGTTCTCTTCGAAAGCCTTAACGAGCAGTTGCTGGTTTTCGGTACGGGCAACGATCGCTTTACCATTCATACCGTGAATGATCAGGTTCTCCTGTTTAACGACTGTCGGAGTCTTTCCTTTGATAATGTCGAGGATCACATCTTCTGTCAGGGAGTTGAACTCTTCACAGTATTTTTCAACTTCGCGGATTTTCTTCAGGAATAGCTCGGACTCATCTTCATCACCGATTACTTTCATCACATTTCCGCGGGCTACGATGCGAAGTTTCGGAAACAACGTTTTTATCAGTTGCATGTTCGCATTATTCACTCCGTAAAAAATAACCGGGTCTACACTTTCAAGAATATATATTCGTTCTATCATCCGTTCTTATCCTTTTTCCTTATAGTTTTATGTTCTATCCTGCTTTTTATTCAGGTACGCAAAATTAGTAATATTCTTTATCTCCTAAATAGATTTGGGCTTTTTTTTGAGAATAACTAGCGGAACATTTCTTTTAGCTTCCAGTCGTCTTGCCTGCAATCCCATATGGCATGTCTTTCGATGAGGTCGGGGCTGATCAGATTTTTGATCTTATGCAACAACTGCTCATCGTCGATTTGCGTCAGTTGTTCAATCAGTGAAAGTTTCAGTTCTAAAGTACTCATATCCATATTCTTTTATTTATGCTGTTCACAAAAGTACGAAATCTTCTTTCCCTTATCCTGTTAAGTCTGGTATTTTTCCTATTTTTGTTTCCCAAAATCAAAAAGGATGAAGATATTTATAAATATAATGACTTTGCTGGCCGTATTTATGGCTGTTTGTGCTTTTTCTTCTTGTAAAGAAAAACGTGGTGAGTTGAAAACCATATGGTATAATGGCAGTTATAATCGTGATTTTAATGATCTGAACGATGTTCAGCTGGCGGTGGCACAAAAGATTGGTATTGAGCCTATCGGTAACCGGGAAGAAGCCGGACATGCTTCAAAGAAAATGAAAGAAATCAAGACCAACGATTATTATGAGGTAGAAGAGTTGAAACACTCCATCCCTTATCTGATCCCTGAAGCGGCTACTTTGCTGGAGGATATCGGCCGCAATTTTCAGGACTCGCTGTACAATCTGAATGCATCTTTATATAAGGTGAAAGTAACCAGTGTTACCCGTACCGTAGACGATGTCAAGAAATTGGGTAAACGTAACTACAATGCATCGATGAACTCTGCCCACCGTTATGGAACCACTTTCGACGTTTCGTGGGTACGCTATACCAAGATAGATGAGAAAGATACGCTGAACATCGACAACGACCGTTTGAAAATGGTACTTGCATCCGTGCTTCGCGATCTGAGACGAGAAGACCGCTGTTATATAAAGCACGAACGCAAGCAAGGATGTTTTCACATTACTGTACGGAAATAAGGTTTTCGATCACCTTTTTCAGTTCATGTTTGGGGAGTGTGCCCAGCATGAGTTCTTTCGTTCCGTCCATTTTACATAGAAGAAGTGTCGGTATTGTGCGGATGTTGAACGCTGTCTCCAACTCTTCTTCGTTGTCTACGTTTACTTTGTAGATATATAATTGTCCTTCATAAGTCTGTGCAAACTCAGCCAGTATCGGGTCCAGGCGTTTGCAGTAACCGCACCAGGGTGCCTGGAAATCTACGATACAAGGTTTATCTCCTATATATTTCCAGTCTTTTGGATCAGCTTCAAAGTTACCAACTTTCCGGATGAATTCTGCTTTTGTCAGTTCTATGGGTTTCATATGCTTTTTGTTTTAATTGATGATGCAAAGTTACATCGGATAGGTGAGGTATGAAATGGCAATATGACTTATATTATTGTCAATTTTCCGAAAGTTGTTTTAGGACTTTTTCTTGTCGTGCATCACTGCTTCTGACAGGAACGACAGTATCGTTTGTTTATGCGGACCTTCCAATAATATATAAATCAGTTCGGCGAATTTGACGGGTATCATTTCATTCTTCACATCTTTTTCAAGTTTGCAATATAATTCGATGGAGTCGAAAAAGTTTCGGAATATATTCTCTTTAGGGATAATATGTACCTTCTGGCAAGAGGCCGGTTTATGTTGTTCGTTTAAGATACCGGTTATTCCGGGTAGTTTAAGAATATATTGTGCGGTCCATTGATTGAAAAATAGGGCAAGCATGGAATAGTTCCGATTGCCGATGAGCTCCGAGGAGAAATAGGCTCCCGGAGCGATAAGACACATTTCGCCTTCCTGTACAAATAGTTCGGAACCGTTATTCATCAGATGAAGCGTTCCTGATACTACATATACAATAGAATGATGTGTCAGGAAAGTGCGGATGTTTTCCCGATTAGATCTAGCTGAATGTTGTAATACTTTAAAATTCTCTACTTCTCCGTTAAAAATACGCATATTCTTTAAAAGATCCGGCAAGATAAAGTTCTCCACTGTCATCCTCTGCCTTTTGTGTTTACGATTCTGTCAAAGATAAGTCTTTTCCTCCTAAAACGATAGTGCTGTGAGTGTTAGAATCTCTTATTTTTTTAGATAAAAAGTATATTCATTACAATTAAAACAGCTGGATAAGAAGTAAACCAAGCAATACGGAAACGCCGGTCGCGATCAGTCCGGGAACCATAAATGAGTGATTTAATATGTATTTTCCGATATGTGTCGTTCCTGTACGGTCAAAATTGATGGCAGCCACTACGGTCGGATAGTTCGGAATGAAAAAGTAACCGTTTACTGCGGGGAAAAGGGCGATCAGCATATAAGGGGAGATTCCCAGTGCAATACCTAAAGGCAATAAAGCGCGTACGGTCGCAGCCTGGCTGAACAACAGGATAGACATCAGGAATAGAGCGATACCGAATAACCAGGGCATTTCAGTAACGATCTGTTCGATAGAGCCTTTCAGCTCCGCCATATTTCCTCCGATAAATGTATCTCCCATCCAGGCTATACCGAAGATGGCGACGACAGCCTGCATACCTGCTGAGAAAACAGAACCTTGCACGGCTTTGATCCCGTCGGTTTTAGTAGCCAACAGAATAATGGCGGCTGCCGATAACATCAATATTTCAATAATGTAAGCCATAGACAAGGAAGTCCCGTTAAATACCGGACGGATGCTTTCGATAGAACCGAACAGGATAATACCGATCGTAGCCAGAATAAAGATGGCAACCGACCAGGCTGCCGCCTTCTTGTTATTTACGTCCTTCAATTCATATTTCTCCGTCTTGAACTCTCCTTCGGCGATACGTCTTTTGAATTCGGGATCGTCTTCCAGGTCTTTGCCGACATGAAGGGAGTAAAAAGCTCCGGCCAATACGCCTGCCAATGTACAGGGGACAGAGATCATCAGGATATTAATCAGGCTTATATCGAATCCGTGTCCGGTCAGCATACTTAATAAGGCTACGGTTGCCGCGGAGATCGGGCTGGCGGTAATAGCCTGCTGTGAAGCGATCACGGCAATACCCAACGGACGTTCGGGACGTATTTTTGTTTCAGTCGCCACCTCGGCAATCACCGGGAGTACGGAATAAGCGACATGGCCGGTTCCGGCAATAAACGTAAAAATGTAGGTGACGAGCGGACTTAATATTGTAATTTTGGAAGGATTCTTCCGAAGAAGCTTTTCTGCCCATTTCACCATCAGGTCCAAACCTCCTGCAGCCTGCATGCAACTAGCTGCTGCAATGACTGCTACGATCATTAACATCACGTCGATAGGGGGAGAGGTCGGTTCGAGACCGAAGACAAAAGTTAGTACGGCAAGCCCGAGCCCACCTAAAACGCCGAGCCCGATACCACCCAGGCGGGCTCCGATTATAATTGCAATTAATACAAATGCTAGTTGAATTAACATATTCAGTAACTTGTTATTGTAGATTTAGTTTCTAAAAGTTGCAAATTTAGTGATTTAGAACTAAAAACTCATTATTTTTGCTGAGCTAAGAACTACAAATACATTTAAAATGCGCATGAAAAGATTCAAATCCCTAATTTTAGTCGCGTTATTAGGACTGGTAACTAGCTTATCGGCCCAGGTCCGCAGTGAATTTCTGTTAGAAAAGAACTGGAAGTTTACTCGCGAAGATAACTCCGACTTTATCAAACCCGCTTTCGACGACAGTAAATGGCAATCCGTGACGGTTCCGCACGATTGGGCCATCTACGGTCCGTTCAGCTCCCAGAACGACAAACAGGAAGTGGCTATTTCACAGGATGGCCAGAAAGAGGCAATGGAACATGCCGGTCGTACAGGAGGTCTGCCTTTTGTCGGTGTGGGTTGGTACCGTACCCAGTTTGAGGTGCCCCGGTTTGCCGATGGGAAGAAGGCTACGATCCTGTTTGACGGGGCGATGAGCCACGCCAAAGTATATATCAACGGACAGGAAGTCGGTTATTGGCCGTACGGATATAATTCTTTCCATTTTGATATTACAAAGTATCTGAAACCGGGGCAGAAGAATACGCTGGCTGTCCGCCTGGAAAACCTGCCGGAGTCTTCCCGCTGGTATCCCGGAGCCGGCCTGTATCGTAACGTGCATGTTATCGTCACGGAAGATGCCCATATCCCGGTTTGGGGAACCTTTGTAACGACACCTGTCGTAAAGAAAGAGTTCGCCAAAGTAAATGTAAACACAAAGGTCGATTTGCCTGCCGGAGCCGATCCGAAGCAATATGCCGTGAAGACAAGCCTTCGTAACCCGAACGGGGAAATGCTGGTGGAGTCTACACTGCCGTTGACGGATATCGTTTATAATAACGGTACGGTCGATCAGGAATTTATCGTTCATACCCCGACACTCTGGTCGCCGGATATGCCTGCCCTCTATGTGGCGGAAAGTCGTCTTTATAAGAATGGGACAGAGCTGAAAGATACTTATTCGACTCCGTTCGGTATTCGTTCGATCGAGATCATTCCGGGTAAAGGTTTCTTCCTGAATGGTGAGAAGACTGTTTTCAAAGGTGTTTGTAACCATCATGACCTGGGTCCGTTGGGTGCTGCCGTGAATGATGCGGCTATCCGTCGCCAGATCCGTATCCTGAAAGATATGGGATGTAATGCGATCCGTACCTCACACAATATGCCGGCTCCCGACCTGGTGAAGGCTTGTGATGAGATGGGTATGATGTTGATGGCTGAAAGCTTCGACGAATGGAACGTGGCTAAATGTAAGAACGGTTACAACCTGTTTTTTGATGAATGGGCTGAAAAAGATATGGTTAACCTGGTTCATAATTTCCGCAATAATCCGAGTGTGGTTATGTGGTGTATCGGTAACGAAGTGCCGAACCAGTGGCGTGAAGGCGATGCCAAGATAGCTCGCTTCCTGCAGGATATCTGCCATCGTGAAGATCCGACCCGCCCGGTTACCCAGGGGATGGATGCCCCGGATGCTGTTGTGAACAATAACTTTGCAGCTGTGATGGAAGTGGCCGGTTTCAATTACCGTCCGTTCAAATATCAGGAAAACTATAAGAAGCTGCCGCAGGAGATCATTCTGGGAAGTGAAACGGCTTCGACAGTAAGTTCACGTGGCGTGTATAAGTTCCCCGTTGAACGCAAGGCGATGGCAGTTTACGACGACCACCAGAGTTCTTCTTACGATGTGGAACATTGCGGTTGGTCGAACCTGCCGGAAGATGACTTTATCCAGCACGAAGACCTGCCGTATTGTATCGGCGAATTCGTATGGACCGGTTTCGACTATCTGGGCGAGCCGACTCCGTATTACACCAACTGGCCGAGCCACAGCTCCCTGTTCGGTATCATCGACCTGGCAGGTATCCCCAAGGATCGTTACTACCTGTACCGCAGCCATTGGAACAAAGCGGAAAAGACTTTGCATATCCTGCCTCACTGGACATGGCCGGGACGTGAGGGTGAAGTGACTCCGGTATTCGTCTATACCAACTATCCTTCTGCCGAACTGTTCATCAACGGGAAAAGCCAGGGCAAACGTACGAAAGACCTGAGTATCGGCATCGACAGCAGTTATACCGAGGCTGCCCAGAAGAGTTTCGAACGTCAGAAACGTTATCGCCTGATGTGGATGGACACCAAATATGAACCGGGAACAGTGAAGGTGGTAGCCTACGATAAGGATGGCAATGCCGTAGCCGAAGAAGAAGTGCATACAGCCGGCAAACCTCATCATATCGAACTGAGTGCCGACCGTACCAACCTGACAGCCGATGGCAAAGACCTTTCATTCATCAACGTACGGGTGGTGGATAAGAACGGAAACCTTTGTCCGGATGCTACCAACCAGATCAAGTTTAACGTTCGTGGTGCCGGAGCATATAAAGCGGCAGCCAACGGTAACGCTGCCAGCCTCGAGTCTTTCCAGGCACCGCAGATGAAATTGTTCAGCGGCCAGCTTACAGCAATTGTGCAAACGGAAGAAACTCCGGGAACAATCTACTTCGAGGCTTCCTCACCGGGTGTGAAGAGTGCGCAGATTGAGTTGATCAGCCGATAAGGTTATTTTAATGTATAAAGAAAATCCTCTTCGCAGAATGATGTGCGGAGGGGATTTTTTATGAATGGATTCGGATGTTGTCAGGTATGAATGGTTCATTTATTGACAGATTTGAATGTTTCATTAATTATCAGTTTTGAATGTTTCATTATTTGACAGTTTTGAATGTTTCATTAATTTGACAGATATAAGCAATCATTGAAGCT
>OGPA01000311.1_pt1 | contig 54680 bp, 36 predicted proteins | sample 1552841 | NCBI WGS metagenome assembly OGPA01 (sample SAMEA2579916, study PRJEB22360) | human gut metagenome
CGGTCCCGCCGTACACCCAAGCAGCAATATACCGGCCAGTAGCCACAACAGATATAACTGTACTCGATTCCGTTCCATTTTATTTCGTCTTTCGCATTATTTCGTTTCACTATTCCACGGGCACATCAGTTGTACCGCCCTCCGTCCAGCCGACAACTTCAACATTGGCTATGCTGATACCCTGCGGAGATAGCCGGATGTTATAGATGTAATTGTTTCCCTTCAGCCAGTTGGCAATAAATGTACTTGCCCCACCACCTCCTGCCGCCGGAGCCATCGTAAAAACAGAACCATTGTCGAGCGTCAGTTCCAACGTCACAGGGACATCCACCACCGGTATAACCATTCCGAAAACCTGTATTGCAACCTTCCGAATATCATCTTCATCAGCGCCAACCTCCGTCCCTACTCTCCGCAGGTCGCCATCAGCCGTAAACCACAACTCACCCACCGCCGGCATCGTACCGTTCAGCTCCCCCGTTGCCAGGTTCAGCTTCGCGGAAGTCGACTTTTTAAAACCGCCGTTACTTTTCAGTACGACCTTCTTCACCCGGCTGTCGGCAAACTCCGAACCGCCATCCGTTTCCAATACACGGAAACTGACTTTAGCCAAGGCATGGTTCATCGTCAAAGAAACTTCGGGATGCCAGCGGTCCACCTCCGTCGGCACTTTACAATACAGGAAATCATCCTGGTCGGTTTCCCACTGCACATCGGTCGATGCATCTACCGGATCATGGGTGTCGCTGAAGTAAAACTTCTGCTTATCGAGCACCTTTACACCACTCATCACGGGTACTTTCGGTGTTCCCGATAAAGACACGCTTTTCTCCGCCGGGGCATACCCGTATACGGTCCCTTTCTCCGAAAACAACAAAAGTATCTCCTCACCCTCTGCCAACTCCCAGCCGGGCGAAACAGCAGTCGCATTGTACACAAACACCTGTGTATGAATGCCCCCGGCATAGGCGGAACCGTTCGCTTTTGTGACTGAAAGCCCCACCTGCATAAGCGGATTGGGGTTCGCCACACCAGCTACAGCCCCTCCCGTCGCAATGCTTCTCGATTCTATCTCAACCGATAAGCCCAGAATCTTAACGCTCAGGGGAACACCCTCCTCCACATCGCCTTTGCCTTCGTTTCCCCCGTCGCCCATAAAGATCGTGGCCTCCGTACAAGCGTTAGCCAGCAGGAAGAAAACGGCTGTCGAAAATGTATATATGAATTGTTTCACGGGCTTTATTTTTTGGATATGATTACAGAGGTATTTCGTCCTGTTCGTTGTCCGACCAGGCTTCAACACTGACATCCATCACCGTAAGTTTGTTACGGCCTGCGGAAAGTGTATAGATGTAATTGTTGTTGGGTTCCCATTGATTACCGCTCAGCGTTACGGGGTACACAACGGGAGGATTACTACCTTCTTGAAGCGTAATCTCCAGGTCGATTTCATCTTCTCCGAAAGTAACAGGATACACTATGGCACTGACCGATTTGGAGACTGTCTTACCATTTATCCCGCCGGTCGTAGTCCCGGTCTGTATAAAGGCATACTGCCCTTCCGAAGCATCCACTTGCCGCATCAGGACGTAATTGACGATCGTCCGGCTTAATTCCACCGCCGTAACTGTTCCTGTTATCGTACCGTCCGTCAAAGACATTTTGCCGTTGCCTGTCTTGAACAGATTGGATCCACCGGTATGATTCTTTATGGTAAACTTCGTAAAATTCACATCGTTATCACTCAGACGGCCGCCATCGTACACCCGGAAAGAGACCATCGCCATCGCATGTTTCATATCCAGATTGATCTTGTAACCAGGATTGTCCGTATCCAGATTATCAGGTTCATCATCCGGTGTAACAGGTGTATGCCCGTCGGCGCGCCCGTTATTTACGTTGCGTCCGCCGTCAGCCGCAAAATACAGGTAGTCTTTTTCTGCCGCCAGGGACAGGTTGACCTGGTCAACCCTCGCTGTAGATGCCCACGCACCCATGTTCCAATATTTCTTCGCATTGTTTCTCTGAGCGTCTATCTCTCCGACGGCCAGAACTGTTACCGGTATTTTAAGGTCGGACTCCGTATTTACAGTCATAAGCGTATTGGTCACTGTTGCGTCATACGGATAATAAGCATATACTCTACCTATATCTTTCGTCAGATAATAGGGAGATTCGTTCGTTGCCGCAAAAGTGCCCCCTTTGGTTTGTATGGAAATCCAGTTAGTTCCCCTTTCATCGCCCATATACCAAACATGGTGGCCTGTGTAATCCGTTCCATCAGGTGTATACCAGCCATTTACAGTCTTATTCGTTATTAACACGCCTAATCCAGGAGCCTCAGTCGTATAATCGGTATAGGTAATAAGGTCACCGCTCACGACCGATTTTGTGGCCGATCTGGTTCCGGCTTCCACCTTCAGATTAGGTGAAATACCTAAAGCGACCTGATCGTCGTCGCCGGAGTCGATCACTTCCGTTTCTGTTTCAGAGCAACCTGTTGTTGCCGTAAGGGCTATAGCTATAACCCACATTGCCGTTGTTTTCATTTTCGTTTGTTTTTAATTATACACTATAGAAAATCATTTTTAATTACGTTAGACATCCTCTCAGATAGGCAGTTCACCGGCATCTTGATCCGTCCAGGGTTCCACACCAATAAAAGAAGTTCGAATACCAGTGCCCGCAGTGAAAAAAAGCGAAATGACGTGCCGTTTACCTGCCCGGAAACCGTTTTCTACGGTGACAGATACAGGTGTCACCGTTTCTATCCCATTTCCTTTTCCATCTTTCGTCGTGGTTATCTCCAACCGGAGCGGATTCCCGCCCATTCCTACGGGCAGAGATACGGGAAGCAGGACATACCCTTGTGCCTCAGGCACCTCTCCCCCTTCATCCACCTGCGGAACGGATAATTCCTCTATCCCCTGCACGGTCACATTTTTTATCGCTTCAGCGGAAGAAACATCTGTCAACAAAGGGGATCCACCCGCACAATCGAGCTCCTGACGTGTATGGACTCCCATAGCTTCGATCTTCACGATCTCTCCCCACAACGCTGCACGGTCACTATAACAAACCAATCCGACCTGCGTCAGCAAATGACGGAACAGGCAGGTCCGTACAGGAGCATAAGCGGTTGCCGACAGGCATCCCGTTGCCATGATATCCGTCATACCATCCAAAGTAAAAGTAACCTTACCCGTCAACGCATCGACATCATTCTCCACCGGGTAATAACCATGCAAGCGAATATGGCTTCCATCAGCCGGATACAACTGGGGGATATCAAACTGAATCGGACGGTTCCCGCCTCCTCCGCTACGGACGGCTTTATGCAGGCTCCACCTACCATAGGTATTGCCAATTTCGTCCTGACGCGCAAAACAGATATCCAGATCCGCTTCATAACCCGAATTGATCACAACACGCGTAGACAGCCCGATCGCCCCTTCCAGACTGACCATCGTTTCGGCAACAGGCAGCGGCTCACGGCCACTACCATCCGAACAGCCAGTTATTGCCGGAAGCAGGAAAGCAAATACTTTTATCATTAATTTATTCATCGATAACAATGTAATTCGGTGTCTGAAACAATTCCTTTATTCTCCGGGGGTTATTACGGCACCTCCTCCATTACCCGGCTGCCATACGGCAATACCTGCTTCCGCCATGACCGTGCCATCCTCTGCAAAAGTGAGCGTGACCAGGTGGGATTGTCCCGCCTGTACTCCACCATCAATATTCATTATAGGGACAGGCAATGTTTTTATCCCTCCGTTGTAAGTTGCTGTCACTTCCAGGTTAATTGCCTGGGCTGTTCCCATATCTGTTGCCGGATAAAGCAGCAGGTAGCCGATTTGGGGAGTTGCCTGACCAACTACCGAGACAACCGCCGGACAGTTCTTTATACGCAGGCTCTTGTCGGCAGCACCGGTAGCCCTTAAACCGGCGCCCGTCGTTTTATCGAGCGAAAGTGTCAATTCCGTGGCTATATCTTTTACCGTTATGGAAGTGACTCCCGTCCATTTGGCTACGGCTTCGGCAGAACCCACGCAAATGAATTGCAACTGGGTAAGCAGATGGTTAAAGGTGAATGCCTCAAACGGGGCGGCCAACCAGCCCGTCCGTATCTCCGTTGCCATAATATCTTCATCTCCGGTTATAGTATAAACAACGCTCAGCGGATTGGCCGTCCCTGTTTCCGGACTCTTGCGGGGATAGTAGCCGATCAGGGCCGAGACTCCGTTTGCCGCCAGATAGTTTTGTTTTTGCTCGAAGGTGATCGCCGTATTACCTGTACCGCCGGTGCGGATAGCATCGAGCGACGGGGTATTCCAGTTCATACAGGCAGGCAGGTTATCAATCCGGGCAAACGACACATTCAGATCCGTGCCATAACCGGCGTCTATTACCGCACGGGTAGTTCCTCCGATACCCGCCGTTATACGGATCGCTTCCCCACTACTTGCCGTCACCGGCTCTTCTGTGTTGGTACAACCCGCCAGAAAAGCGACTGCCAACAGAATTGTTACAAAAAATACATTTGTTCTCATATCATACCAGTGTTTAATTGTTATTCTTTTTCAGGGATCGACAATACCCGAACCCTCATTTCCTTTTTTCCATTCCGCCAACTGGACAGTCAAGCCCTTTATTTCGTCGTACCTGACAGTCAGGTCAAGTATCACCGAAAACGTGTTCTCTATGAATGCCTTACCAATCTCTTCCGTGATATCGACCGACGTGGCTACTTCTTTTCCGTCTGACAATTCCATATCCAGCAGGAGACTGACCGGACTGCCACCGGTTTCCTTTTCCGACAGGTTGAACAGGTTCTGTGTCGTGGTATATATTCCGGAAGGAGTTCGTTCAGGCTCAAATACGACAAAGGCAGGCGTTCCGGTAAAAGGTTTACCATTCGACAGGTATACACCTGGAGACAGACCGCTGAGTCTGCCTGTCAGTTTCTCACATTGAACCACTCCGCTCGTCTCCCCGCTTGTAACCTTTATATTCAGCTCCAACCTTCGCACCAGACTGACAGGACTCAACTCCCGTACGACAAAATTTTCGCCCCCGACATCGATTTCTTCGCAACCGGTACCGTACAGGTTACCGGGTTGTTCGATCAAGACCTGTGACGATTTCAGGGAAGATACCTGCCTGGCTCTCCCACAAGCCTCCTCATATCCGTTTTCTGTTTCCAGCAAAACATTCTCGCAGTCGGTATTACAGACTACCACTTTATAATGTCCCGCCGGAAGTGTACCTTCATATCCCCAAGTGTCTCCACGTCGCACAACGGGACTGCCTGTGCCATCTTTATAAAAATGATAAGTCATAACCGAAGGTCGTACCCGGATTTGCCAATCGAGAAGCAGGCGCACCCTTCCGTTTTTCTCCCAATCTTGATCCGGCGTATGGTAAGTACATGCCGATAGGAATACGTCGCATACCAAGCATATCATCCATTTTCTTATTCTACGTTTTTTTTGTTTTCCCATATTTACACTCCTTTCCTTATCTGATTTGAAAACGATATACCAGATTGATATTCAAACCCACCATAAAACCTGTCGATGAAAAACGGGTTTCCAGATAATTCTTGTCATCTACTTTATCGTAACGGTACTTCTTTCCCTCCGATACCGAACGATAACCTGCCCGTACCCCTGCCTCCATACAGAAACCTTTCCCGAAAGGAATCAGACAACCTAAACTGCCACCTGCCGTCCAGAAACGACCGGTACGCCCATAGAAAATATCCTTATCAGGATCAATCGCGCTGCCCTGTATGTCAAAGTCACCGTATTCACAAAACAACCCGGTATTAAGCCACATAAACTCACCGGGACGCAACGACCACACGCGGGGCTCGACGGAAAAAGAAGAGACAGACCAGTGGTCGCGCACCTTATTCTTATAAGAGAAATCGGAATACATGCCTGATACGGCAATCGACCAACGGTCGGCAAAAAAGTATTCCAGTGCCAGATTCGGCATAAAAGATCCGGTTTCCATCTTTGTTTCACCGGTTCCCAGACGCACCGAAGGGACTATAGTGCACCACGGGAGCAGGTTGGTTTTAACGGCAAGATATGCAGCTCTGCGTTCCGGTTTCCTTGCAACGACTGGTTGTTCGGGTTGTTCTGTTTTTATCCGCATTGCTTCACGTGTCGTCACCACCGTTGCTAAAGAAACAGCCGGGGGGGCCGATTCACCTTTCCCCTTTCTCAAGGTGTCGACCACCGATGCCAGCCGATAATCCTCCAGTTCCGTCCGGTCGAAAAGCGGGTCGTCTATACGATACACTTCACGATCGTAACCACCAGCCTCTCCACGACGGTACAAATCGACATAAGGAACGGCACCATATCGGTCGACCGCCGCTTTCATCGCAACCGGATAACGACTATCACTGTAATGGATCGAAGTATTAGCAAACCACGGAAGCGGTTTATACACCTCATAGACATGTATCCGGTCACGATAACTGCCGCTACGGTCGATATAAAAGGCTACGCATTCATGAGGGATATCGAAACGGGTCTTCAAGTAAGAACGGATACGGTTCGCACGAAGGGAAGCTTCATTTATCACCGACTCTTCTTCCCCGCCGTAAGCATTCACATGCGAAACGATCAAAAGGTGGGAGCCACCTTTCTGCAGACGGTTGCGGGAAACATCCAAAAGTCGTCCCATCCGCTCCAGCTGGTAGGCGTTATCACCATAATCTGCAAGGAACATGTCGCTGTTCTCTTTGAAAGAGAATAAAAAGGACTCCGCCTTATGATAGGTCGTTGTCTGGGCTGTCACTCCCCGCCAAAGCAGGCTGAAAAGTAACAACAGGCAAAACGCTTCTCTTTGTGATCTTTTTATCCTATACATATATAATTATATCAATACCAGCCTTTGATTTTCTGATCTACCTCTAAAAAGCTACCTTATTTATATAATAAGGGGAAAGGAGAAAAACACCTCTACAAAGAGGAGAATTTCATGGTTTTTGTCCCCGGATAATCTTGGATTGATGTCTTATTGCAGTATTTTGTGGTGTAAAAACATGTAAAAATAATAACAGTTTTTCGCAAACGGATATTTATAAAACAGCAGTCTCCACCCGCTTTATGCCTTATTCTTTGAATATTATGATTTTAAGGTCACAAGTAGGAAACTGTATTAATTAATGTGAATTTTATATGTTTTTTTTAGGATTTTGACCAAAAGCTTTGTTTTTCCGTTAGATTCTTCCTATCTTTGCAGAGTATTCAAATTCTTTTATGAAATCCATCCATTCTAAAGGATTGGATATGAGAGAAAAAAGAAGAATATGACCTTATTATATAAATAAGGGAGATTAGGCCGCCATCAGTTCCTTTATACCTTCAGAAACCTTTTTATTGGCTTCCCCTACCTTACCGGCATCAAAAGCGGACAAATAAATATGCGTCATTTTCTCAGATGAATGTCCCAGTGCCTGACTGATTATAGCGATCGGTATACCCAAATGATAAGCCTCAGAGGCCCAGCTATGACGGAAAACATAAGTCGTTAACTTGGCCGATAAGCCTAATAAAACCTGTACCTCTGCCAGATACCGGTTTTCCTGTGCCAGACAATGTTTATACTGTTCATGCGTGGCCCCCTCCTGTAACACCGGAAAAAGACATTTGGAATCTTCCCGCCTGTAACGATCGATCAGCAGCTGCATTGACTCCGAAACTTCCATCTCAATCAGCGCTCCGGTTTTCTGACGGCGATACGACAACACCTTTCCTTCTTCAACCAGATTCTCCCTACTGAGACGAACGATATCCGCAAAAGGCATACCGCAGGCAAAAAAGGAAAACAGGGCCATATCCACCGCCAGCTTTTTCTCCGGTTCCTCTTCCAGATCAAGCGCAGCCATCTGCTTGATCACTTCCACCGGAACCGCCCGTTTAACAGTCTCCTCCCGTTGCAACTGCATCCCCTCGAACGGCCGTTCCTCAGGCCGCCCTTTCCATCCCCGGCAGGCACGGTTGTACATCGCCCGTAGGTTACTGATATAGCTGTTCACCGAATTCACGCGCAGTTTCTTTCCTTTCAGATACCGAATAAACTCCTGCACAACATCCTGCGTCACATCTCCCAGCAGCCCGCTCTTTCCTCTCTCACGAATGAATGCGGCAAAATGATTACGGGTAGCACGGTACAGATCGGCCGTACTTTCATCCCCGTTACTACGCTTTTGCTTTTCCTGCTCGAGCATCAGTATACAAAAATCTTTATTTCTCATAACTTTTTTCTTCTTTATCGTTATTAATCAAAAAGATAAAGATAAACATTTCCAACTTGCAGATTGTTCGTTTTTCGCGGTTTTAGCTAACGGCACTGTCTCTAAAACGACCTATACTAGACAGAAAATCCCCATCCACGCCCCCATTTTCGACCTTCATTCCGACCCTTATTCAAATTCATTACAATGATTCTTCCCAATCATTGTAATGCCCCGACCAAGTCATCACAATGACTTCATACACTCATCACAATGAACCAGACCAGTCATTGCAATGAAATTTTTAACATAGTAGAATATTAGGAAATTTACTTCGTGATTAGCTCATAAAACGGAGGGAATACACCTTTTACAAGGCTAGAAGGTATTTCCGGACAGTTTGTTTTCATGTAACAGATTGTAGTTGGTTTTGTCCTATATCTATCATCTGCTCTAAAAACATTACAATGATTGTATTTATGGCTATCCAAATGTCAGTACCAAAAAGAAAATCCCCTCAATCCGTCATTATTAAACTTCGGATTAAGGGGATAAATATTTTTGAACTGTCCTTTACCTCTATATATAGCAAAGAAAGAGTATATGAATTAACAGAATGTCAATTTGTAATATTTCTATAGTTGAAATCTTGTGAGTGTAATCTAAAATACAAATACCTCCAGACTCTGCTCGTTCAACAAAAATTGTTTGAGTCCCATGGTTACGATGCCATCTTCGTTACGCCTGATAAGGATGTTATCCTTCATAATCACGATGCCCTATCAGCTTTGACAAATATTTATTTCTTGAAAAGTTCATATTAGCCCATTTAAAATTTTGCCCCAAACGGCAATTTTCTAAAATGTTACAAACTTACTCTTTTCTTCCGATAAACACCAAACACTTGCATTGATACTCACAAATCAATGTACCTCTTTACCATCGCGACCAAATCATTAGTTTCCTCCTCTACCCATCTATCCGTACTTATCAATTCATTAATCAAATGAATATCTTTAGAAGTAAAACAGAATTGCTCCAAACCTGAAAAGGGAAGTGTAGTTTTCCATTTGCTATTATGTTTTTTCATATTGACGGGATACTTTTTAATTGGTTCTGAAGGATAAAGAAGCTTTATATCACAGCCTTTCTCCTGAAATATTTTTTTTAACCGAACATAGATTTCCAAGCCATTATAATCCCAATCACAAGAATAGAATAAGAGTTTATCCAATTTCTTTTCATCAATAAAATGAGTTCCTTTTGTATTATTTCCACCTACGTACCATAACTCTATTTTGTATTCACGAGCAATGCGGGGCATTTTCAGAAAATTGAGGTTTTCACAAAGCACTATACAACGCGGTTCACCAACATCTACAACGAATCTCCACTGATGATTTTTGGGATCTTCCAGAGGATAATCCTCTACTCCTAAGATAGAAAGCACCAAATCGTTCAGACTTTGATAGGTATCCAAATGCTTGCTTCCACCATGTTCAAAGAAGTCTTCACTAAATGTATGTCGGGTCGTAAGAGAGTTCCGGATTTGTTCCCTGTTATCTGCTACAAACCGTAAAGAGCGGACATCATTAACCGTATATGTCTGTCGACCAGTCACATCTGGTTGTACAGACTTCAAAAAACGATCATATTCCAAATAATCTTCCAGGTAGCGTTTAGCAAAATAAGCATCGTACTTTTCACTTTTAATCAAATAATTATGATTGCCTGGCTGATATTGCACTAACTTTCTATTTATCAAGTTCCGGAACTTATTATCACTTTTTTTTGTCGCTGATATTTTGTTCCCCTTGTAAAGAGAATACATTGCAGTGAGTGTTCGCCAGGTCAATTCAGCTTCCATAGTCATTTACATTTATAAAATTTGCCAATTCCGGATCAATATCATTTCGGCTACGTATCTCTATCGGAGCATAATTAACTTCTTCTTCTACATCTGGATTACGGTTAAGGATATATACATGCTGTTCGCTATATTTTCCCAATGGATTAATTGAAAAAGTCAGTATCTGATAATCATATTCTTCAGCGATATCACTCAATAGGTCAAAATTACTACCTAATCCTTCTGCCTCATCAATGGGCATAAATCGTAATCCATCTTCTTGTGCATTGTTTTTGTTACCAACAATAGAGAGACGGGCTATACACAACAGAGCAATGGCAGCATACGTCTGCCCGGTACTACCTTTATTATTTCGTCCGGCACGATTTTTCATATCAAGGCTCAGTTCTATATATGAATTAGGATTCAGTAAATCTTCTAACGTTATGTCATTGGAATTATTATTGGTTATTTCACAGAAAGCTTTCATGATTTTTTCACGAATAGATACTTGCGTATTCAATTCGTTCAAAATGGAGACATCGAACATATCTGTCATATTATCTAAAGTTGTCTTATGTTTAAATTGACTTAACCAGCTAACAGAAAACTGTAAAGAATCTGTTTTTTCGAGTTTCATATTATATGCACCAGATATCTTCTTTTTACTACTCGTAAAGAAGCGATTTATACGACGAATCTCATCCCATTGTGTTTCAACTTGTCGTTTCACCTCGGTTAATAAATCCTGGATTTTACCTATTTTCTTACTATTCAATTCCCTGTTTTTTTCATTAATATCTTCGAGCCTTTTCTTGATTCTACCGACGACTTCCTCTTCAATAATCATATCTTCAGGGAATAAGTCAGGCAACAAATTTGCTATTAATTCTTTAAAATCATGACTAGTTTCAAATTTGTATTGTTCATTTGGTATGAAACTTTTTACCATATTGGTATACTGATTAATGTAGGTGGTGTTCCTTTGGTGATAAAGCACTTTTGCTTCTTCTACTGACTCCCAGCTTATCGCTGGAAAACTATCAATGGTAGGTAATTCCGTATAAAGTGATAGATATTCAGTTTCAATCATATTCAGGTGGTTCTCTTGATTTTCTATATTCGCCATCAACTGTATTAATTCATCGCATTTATTCAAAGTGCTACTTAAAATGGTCAATTCATCCTTAAAGAACTCAATTTTATTATCTGCATTTATATAATCATCTTCTTTATAAGCTTGAATAGTTTGTTCATGCAAAATAGTGTTCCACTCTGCTTCATACAGTTTTATTTTCTTTGATATCGAAATTAATAAACTGGTAGATTTTTGTATAAGATCAGGGAATATTTCAACTATATTTTTAAGCTGCATAAATTGATTGTACAGTAATGTTTGTTCTTCTTTCACATTTTTCACGGACTGTTCTATTAAGTCTTTTGTTGCTAAGCTCTTCACTGACTGCTCCATTTGTTCGGGAGAGATATTTAAAATTTCTATTTCCTGAAATTTTTTTATTTCGGGCTTATGGAAAAATATATCTACTGAACGAGTAGGTGCATCAAGGGTATTTACTATATCATATAATTTTTTCCACAGTTCTAATTCTTCTTCAATTGTTTTTTTCTCCTGTTCTATATTGGCCACCTGTGATTGAAAATACTGTAAAATCGTCTCTCGATCATTATTAAGACTTTGCTGTTTTTCTGTTACGTAATTTACAAACTCGCTTATTCCACCGAGACTTATCCAAAATCCTTCTGTATCGGGTCCTATATTTGTGTTTTTTAGTAATTCTTCTGGGGAGCAAACATAACGGTCAAACGGTTTAGGATGATTAGGCTTATTCATCCCATACTTCTGAAAATGATAAATTAGGCTTTCTTCTTCTTTTGTAAAATTACGTTGCAACGATAAAGCCCAACGTATAAGTGAATTAGGATTATTTATATCGTGGAACTGCTCTACCACGTGCAATTGTGATAAACGGTTACGTAATTCATCTGTCTTTTGGAGGTAAAAACTATTTCCTGCAGCTAATCCGCCTCTCCAGCCTGAATTTGTAAAAAGATCAATCAAACGTGAGCCAACTAATTTGTCCTTCAATTCTTTATAGTAAATGTATTCTTTTTTTTGAGTTCTGTATTGTTTATAACAGGCAGCCAAGTCTCCAGGGAGAATGTTTAACTGTTCAATCATTTTGTTAGCATTATCCAACAAACTTTTCTTTTGTCGCCATTCATCATAAATATCCCTTATTTTTTCATAAGCTAACTCTTTCTTATCCAAACCTCTTTGAGCCTCTTCTAACTCGTACTGAACCAATACTTGTAATCCTGATAAATCCTCCCGGGCTTGTAAAAAGGTATAGAGTTCTTTTTTGAGAATTTCTTTATTTGAATCATAGGCTCTTTGCAAAAACACATATTGAGAAGTCAAATATATTTTTTCTGCTTCTTTTTTTTCGATCAATACTTTATATAGATCACTAACTTGAAAGCACTTTTGTGTCAACAAAAGAATTTCATTGTTATTTCTTCCATAGTCCACCGCATTTTTTTCTATTTCTTCTACGATTGACCTGTATTTATTCATGAAGTCTTTACCCTTTTCTTGCCCGAATAAGAAATCCAACAAACTAGAACTTCTTGTAGTATCAAGTTCTTTCCCCCTCGAAAACGACTGAATTATCTTCGCATAATCTTTTAGTACTTTATCTTTATCGGTAAGGTCAAGTGGTAGTATTTTATTTTTATAGAGTACTTTATGAAAAAAAGAAATCCGTTGCCAATCCTTAAAAACTAAGTTTTTTTCCTCCATGTATTCAATAATATCCTCTAATGGAATAATACATTCGTCATCCAGAAAATCGGCTGCATAAAGAGGTTTCGTCATAGGGGTAAACTCACCTTGTTCAATAGCAAGTCCTGCCTGTACAACAAAAGGGCGTGTGGCTTTGGAAGTACTTTCAAGATAGGCTCCTGCTGTAATAAATTGTCCATCGGCAACTTCTATATTTACAAATGCATATCCATAGTCCAATGATTTACCTGGTGATCGCAAAACGAGGCCATCAGGTTCCCGTTTCCCCTGAACCGGAATGGTTGCGGAGCGGAAAGCGGAAGCCCCTACAAATATAAGTTGTAGTAAATCGGCTATGATACTTTTACCAGAACCGCTATCACCAATAAAATCGGTACGAGCAGGATGAAAAATGTAATCGTTTTCCTGATGGTGTATGATACCAACAGTAGACAAACTGTAAATACGAGGATATTTTTTCATATTTATTCTTCTTTAAGCCAATTGTCAATATAATTAATATAATCAGCAAACTCCCGTGTTATACGCTGAAATGCAGGAAAGATTATGAAATCGTCTTCTTTCAAATCAATCCATCTTAGTTTATGAAAATTCTTGAATGCACGTTGTACTTCTTGATCAATACGAGCATCATTTGATTCAGTAAAACGTTCTTTGGTGCCTTTTGTCTTGACCAGTAGACGTTGCACATGCTTCTTAAGATCAGGCATATCTACGCGTATTAGAGCAACAAACTTTTTTACAGAAGTTAATTCTATGTTGTGATCGATATAATAAGCTTTGTACAGCAGCAAGGCAATAAGAATATGTTCTTTGGGTAAAGACGACCGCTCAACAGAATAATTACTTCTTGATACAGGGTGATAGAGCGGGAAATAATAAAATTCGTTTCCACTACCGGATGGAACGATAGTTATATTCTCGTGTCGTTTGAAATAGACAGTCAGATTATCTATATATTTATTTAGATAAAGAAAAAGTGCCTTATCTCCTTCATATTGTATATGAGCACCTCTTTTTAGAGCGTCTACCAATTGTGAAAACAGTACCGCACCGTCTTCACATTCGAGAAAATCATATTTTTGAGTCATTTGCGTTTCATCCATATATCAGATATTGTATGTTTTGAACTGGGATTATCTATTTTTTCACTTGTATCAATCTGTATTTCCCAATGTGGATCTTCCTTATATTTTTTAATACTCTGGTCAATCACCTGTATAGCGAGTTGCAAATCATTATCGTGTTTTTCCAGACTGTCGAAGAAGATTTCAGAAAGATGTATGACATCGGTTTCCAAAGATTTCCGACGAATAAACTCCAACCACCATTGGATATGAATCTGGCGCATCATTTGCACATGACCTTTCCGATATGCTTCTTGCTCTTTTCTCGGGTCTTTTTTATATTCGGAACGCTGTATACGTTCCGGAGGGAAAAGACTTTCAGGTCTATCCACAGAGATAAAAACGGGAAATGAATCTGCCAATTGAATTTTTCCGTCATAGGGAAAAGGAAACTGTATCTGTTTATCTGTTACATGGCTTTTTTCGAGCAAGAAATACAAAAATTTCTCAACTTTGGTATTAAATATATCTCGGTTGAGAGAGGCAAAAAACTGTTTTATTTTAGGCTGTATTTTATCAATACGTGAATCTACCATTGCTAAACGGAGATGGATACCTTCAAAATACGAAACGGCCTCGCTAATTAGATCATCTATTTCTTCACTTCTGTCGCGTACCGGATGTGAAATAAGAATATCATTCATGCGATCAGTTTCCCGAAAAGCTGCTCTTAACTCCCTGTTTTGCTGACGTATGGTATCAATTTGCTTTTCTATTTCCTGTAAAGCTACAAGCAAAGTTTCTTTACGCCTTTTAGCTTTTTCACTTAAAGCTGTTACGGAACGGTCAATCTGTTGGTTAAGATAGTCGACTTGTTCCAATAAAAGAGTTCGAGACTTGAACAAGTCTACTGTAAGCCAATTTTTTATTTGTTCTTCTGTGACGGCAACTTCAAGCTTCTCATATAGTTCCTCACAAGTTAATTCGATAAAGGTGGGATTAAAGCGCTGAGATATTAGACGATGTATCTTATCACATATCTGAAAACCAAAATCAGTAAACATATAGGTCTGATTTTCATCATTATATATAAGATAAAACTCCTGTAGTTCTAGAATATAAGCTGTATAAGTCCCCCATTGTAACCGTATAGGCTCACGTTCGATAAGACTTACAGCTTGAAAAGCCCGATGTATATCTTTTTCCTTAAAAATCCCATGTTCAAATTCTCCATTCTTCACCCGTTCATACAACCAGATTACAGCCAATCCTTTCTTTTTCTCTGGAAAAAGATGTTCATAGGTCTTTTCTATTTTTAATTGCTCGAATAAGGATTGCATTGTAGTAAAGATTAAAAGATTATTTTCTCAAACACCATTACCACAAATTTACTAAAAAAATATTGAAAGAATCATCTAGAAAGAAGAAAATAACTGTTTTCGTTTCAATCAAGTCATTTTGTATAGCTTTTACACTCGAACACTCACAGAAAAAGTAGATGGTCTAAAAAGAGCTTCCCTGTGACAGGGTAGGGCAAGCCTATTTATACGTTTTAATTACATATAAATATATAGTACACTTTTTTAATCTTAAATTGAGACATTACGATCTACAAAAGTCTAATGAGTATAATCTAAGAAACGAATGCCCTTAGGTAAATCATTCTCAATTAACATTTTCATTTTTTTAGCGAAAGGGCATGGATAACCTAATGGAGTACCTTTCTGAATACACGAGGCAAATGCAATAGTATCAGCCCCTCTTTTCACTAGCTCTCTTGCCCTTAGTACAGATTTCTTTGCAGGGCATCCTCCACAATTGCAGAAACCGACAATTTCTATATCTTCTGTTATACCTTCAAACGCCCCTTTTCTTTCTCTGATCACCTTAAAGTCTGTTGTACCCGGGCAGTAATCTTCAGTCTGCATACACCTGATAATTCCAACTTTCATAAGTCATTATTTAGATTCTATTTTCCACTCCTCTATATTGCGCGTCTTTGCACTAAAATTCACTCCTATCTTAAATAATTGACGGGGATCGGCTGCAAAAGGAAGCGCATAGCCTTTTTCATTGATTTGGCGCAGAGCATCGTCAGCTGTTCCGTTCAGTTTAAATTCCATCAGGTAAATGAAACGATCCGTTTGTAATACCAAGTCAATACGGCCTTCCGAAGTATGGTATTCTGCTTTTACATAGAAGCCAATCAACTTGAACACAATAAACAGGACATTTTGGTAATGTAACTCCAAATCACGAACCAACTCGTAAGGAGTATCAGCAAAAAGACTTTGCAAACGACGGAAGAAGGAATCATAATCGCCGGAACGTATCTCACGAACAAACTTCTGAATTTGGAAAGAAGAATCGACTTTATCCGTATTGGCATAGAAAGGAAGCAGATATTTCATAAAACCCTCCTCCACTTCACGATTAGGAAATCCCAGACGATAAATACCAAATTCACGATCATATCCTTTGATGGTAAGATATCCACTCTGATAAATCACAGGTATTGGATTAACAGATGTGGAGTCAATGCTATTCAAAACATCGGCATCCGTTTCCGTATGCGCCATGTTATACAGGTTATAATGAGAGTGCTTTAACAATTTCACCAAATAGGTTGGCGTACCTGTTTCAAACCAATAGCTACCGAATTTCATTCTGGAAAATGTATTCAACAGGCTAAAAGGATTATAAATTCCTTCCGAATTTTCCGTAAAATGATATCCGTCATAAGATTCTCTCAATGTTACACAAACCTGATCATAATCCATATGTTGTACACGAGCCAGTTCATGTAGTTCATCTTCAAAATAAGTATGTATCTCCGGTTCCGTTATACCACAAATGTTGGCATTACGGTCGTCCATCGATATATCCATCAGATTATTCAGATCACTGAACACACTTACTTTCCCGAACTTGGTTACACCAGTCAAAAAAGCAAACTTGATATCCCCGTCCATACTCTTCATCACACCATAAAAAGCCTTCAATGTATCACGGAATTTTTCTTGTAGTTCATCATTATCCAATGCCTGCAACATCGGCTTGTCGTATTCGTCAATCAGGATTACAACGCGTTGACCAGTCTGCTTGGCTGCTCTGCGAATTACTCCTTTAAAACGCAGTGAAAGTGTCGTTTCATCCGGTCCATGACCATAAAGTTCTTCCCACTGAGTCAACTGATTACTTAACAAAGCATCCAGACGCTCGGGACTGTCGAATTTTTCGGCGTTCAAATCCAAATGAAGTACAGGATATTCCAACCAATCCTTTTCCAACTTTTCGATAGCCAAGTCTTTAAACAACTCCTTTTTTCCCAGAAAATAAGCTTCCAGGGTAGAAATAAGCAAACTTTTACCAAAACGGCGTGGGCGACTCAGAAAATAATAGCGTCCAGTTTTCACTAATTGATAAATCAGCTCTGTTTTGTCAACATAGATATATCCGTCCTCACGAAGACTCTCAAAATTCTGTATACCGATAGGATAAAGCTTTGCCATAATTTATCTGATTGAAATAATACCTTTTAGGCAAAGTACGCAATAAAGATTGGCATTTACAAAAAAAGGACAGGTTAATTGGAGGTTTTTCAAATCAAATATGGTACAGGAATCCGAAGAGACCTGCACCATTTATAAATAGGAATATCAAAATGTAATGCGATAAACAGAGAAACTTAATGGGCGAAGCACTACTTCTGCTACCGGGGCTTCCAGTTCGATTTCTGAAACAACAGGCACTACCTGGTCCGGTTTGCAGATCGTATTTTTAGCTTCCAGGTCAGAGGCGTGAAGTACGGTTACTGTACCTTTATGTTTCCCCCCGGAAAGGCCGTTTAAATCCAGTTTCACTTTTCTATTTTGAATGCCGGTATTGGCGATCTTAATGATCAACTCATTTGTCTTCTTATCGACTGCAGCCGTTGCATACAGATCATTTTGTCCGGTAACCGGTTCGTTCTGCATGGTCAAAGGCACGACATTCGTACCGACATTATGACCGTAAAGTTGCTGCACATAATAATTCGGTGTCTTCACCAAAGAGAGATTATCGAACCAGATCAAATCCGGACGCCATTGCCAGGCATCCACATGGGCAAACAGAGGTGCATAAGTACAGATATGCACTACATCCGCATTACGCTCAAAGCCAGTCATAAAAGCAGCCTCAGCCAATGCTGTCAGAAAATTATTCTCGCGATTGTTCGGATGGCAGGCATATTCACCGGCAAAAACCTTAGGACCATTACGATCGTATGAGTCATAGCGTTTGGCACCATTCAGGAACCATTCGGGAGAACGGTAAAAATGTTCATCTACCAAATCGACTTTCATCCGCTTCATTTCAGGCCACAAGAAGTCGAAATCTTCCCCTTCCGCCTGTGGACCAGAACTACCAATAACTTTGATATCCGGATATTTGGTACGAATAGCCTTTACAAAAGGTTCCAGGCGTTCAGTAAACAAAGTACCCCACTGCTCGTTACCAATAGCAATAAACTTCAGGTTGAAAGGGGCCGGATGTCCCATATCGGCACGCAGCTTTCCCCATTTAGAGGTCACAGGACCATTAGCAAACTCGATCAGGTCAAGTGCATCGTCAATATAAGGTTGCAATTTATCGACCGGACAGTTTTCTTTCGGATCATCATTTTCATACTGACAGGAAAGACCGCAGTTCAATACAGGAAGCGGCTCGGCACAGATATCCTCACTCAACTGGAAATATTCGAAGAAACCTAAACCATAAGACTGATAATAATCGGAGAACTTCTTATGAGGAAATGTGTAATTCCAACGATTGATATTGATCGGACGATTTTCAACCGGACCTACCGTATTTTTCCACTGATAACGGGTGGCCAGGTTCGTTCCTTCCACGATACAACCTCCAGGGAAGCGGAATACACCCGGTTTAAGATCTTTCAATGCCTGTGCAAGATCGGCACGCATACCGTTCGGACGGTTATTGAATGTTTTCTGAGGGAATAAAGATATATGTTCGAGATCCGCCGTTCCCTGTGTAAGCATCGTGATACGTAAACGGGAATGGGCTTCTGTTGCCGCAGGAGTCAGGAATACGGAATACTTTTTCCAATCTTTACCGTTTATCTCAACTTCCTTTGTTTCATAAATATCATGCCCACTATTTACCAGATTTATACGAAACTTGATCGGACCGTTAGTTACCGTACGGGCATAGAAAGAAAAGTCATACTTCTCCCCTGCCTTAATACCAATACCTTTAAAACCTTCGTTATCCAGTCCGGTACCGGTTAATTCTTTATTATAAGAAAGCCGTACATAATGCGGATTCTTGTCAAAACAGGGGGATTTGGTCTGTACCGTTACATTTCCAAAAGGAACCCAGCCCCCGAAAGGATTTTCAAACTCAAAAGAACGGTTTTTAATCAGTTCTGCATACAACCCACCATCTGCTCCGAAGTTGATGTCTTCAAAAAAGATACCGTACATGGTAGACTGGATAGGTGCACCTGTTTTCTGCACATCTATTTTAAATTCATTGGTCTGTGCCATCAGGCTGTTTACCCCCATACTTAAGAGGAACAGGGAGATAGCGTTTTTCATGCTTCTTCTCATATCAAGTGTTTTTCTGTGAAATAAAAGATTTATTTAGTCGCAAATATACACTAATTACCCATACATAAGGTGGACAAATACACCTATTTGGTGGATAAAAAGCCATTTTATGCTCTATAACATCTTTTCATGCGTCTACATTACGAAGAAGTAGGCTAATTTTACACGCAATTTTGATAACATTACATACATGAAGAACAAGAGTACGCTGTCTGGCTTGACTGTAGCAAACTTCAGCAAGCTTATAGACGGAAAGGAGACGATGCTATGTATCCTGACCAATAAAAAAGGTGCAGAACTTACCATTACCAACTACGGTGCAAAAATTGTATCGCTTATGGTACCGGATCGGTCCGGCAAGTTAACCGATGTAGTCACCGGACACAATTCCCTCGATGAATATCTGGTCTCTGAAGAACCCTATTTCGGAGCTATCTGTGGACGTTACGGAAATCGTATTGCCAAAGGAACATTCACTCTGGATGGCGTTGTGTACGATAAACTGGCGATAAATAATGGCCCGAACAGCCTTCATGGTGGAATTAAAGGATTCAATTCTGTTGTTTGGAACCTGAACGAGATCGATGATCAAACCGTTGAACTGAAATACACTTCGATCGACGGAGAAGAAGGTTTCCCCGGAACACTTCAGACCACTGTTACTTATCACCTGACAGATGACAATGAAGTCGTTATCATGTATCAGGCAGTAACAGACAAACCTACCGTTCTGAATCTGACCAACCACTCCTATTTTAACCTTTCGGGAGCAGGTGATCCTTCAGTGGCAGATCATACCCTGACAATCAACGCCGACTATTATCTCCCGACAGATGATACTGCAATTCCTTTCGGTGCCCCGGAAAAAGTGGAAGGTACACCGATGGATTTCCGTACCCCCTATCTGGTTGGTGCGCGTATCGACGAGCCGGTCGACCAGTTAACTTGGGCAAGAGGTTACGACCATACTTTTATATTAAATAAAGAACAGGGAGAACTAGGATTCTGTGCCCGCTGTTCATCTCCCAAAACCGGTATCATTATGGAAACCTATACTACTGAACCGGGTGTACAATTATATACAGGAAACTGGATGACGGGCAATTTTGAAGGTAAGAATGGACAACGCTATCCGGCAAGAGCTGCTCTCTGCCTGGAAACACAACATTATCCCGACAGTCCTAATCATTCGGAATACCCGTCGACTGTTCTCCGTCCGGGAGATGTATTCGAAAGCAAAACGATCTACAAGTTCTCTGCTGAATAACAAACTCGATTCATTAATAATCTAAATAATCAAAAGAAATGGAATCTACAAAAAAGAAGAATTATGCACTACCCATTGCGATGATGTTCGCATTATTCGCAATGATCTCTTTCGTTACCGGTCTGCCAGCACCTTTTGGTGCAATTGTGCAGAGCGAATTCGGAGCAACTAACTTGCAGGCTACGCTGGGTTTTGCTGCTAACTTTATCGCTTACGCCTTTATGGGTATCCCTTCCGGTCTGTTATTGCAGAAGATCGGTTATAAGAAAACAGCATTGATCGCGATCGTTGTTGGTTTCGTAGGTGTAGGTATTCAGGCTCTCTCCTCTACAATGGGATTTGCCGTTTATGTAACCGGTGCATTCGTTTCAGGTTTCTCTATGTGTATGTTGAATACAGTAGTTAACCCGATGTTGAACACATTAGGTGGTGGTGGTAAGAAAGGTAATCAGTTGATTCAGATGGGTGGTTCACTGAACTCTTTGTCAGCTACTATCGTCCCTGTATTGGTTGGTTACTTGATGGGTACAGTTGTAGAAGAACGTACGATTACAAAGGCATTACCGGCATTGTATATCGCTATGGCTATCTTCGCTATTGCATTCCTGGTATTGTTCATCATGAACATTCCGGAACCGAACTTGTCTGTTGCTAAAAAAGATGTAAAAGATACTCACAGTCCTTTATCGTTCCGTCACTTCAAACTGGGAGCTTTAGCTATTTTCGTATATGTTGGTATTGAAGTTGGTATCCCTCACTTCGCAGGTCTGTTTATGATGACTCCGGAAGCTGGCGGTGGTCTGGCTATTGACTCTACTATCGCAGGATCTGTTGTAGGTACTTACTGGTTCCTTATGTTGATCGGCCGTTTAGTAGGTGCATCACTGGGTGCTAAGTTCTCAAGTAAACAAATGCTTACTTTTGCTTCTACCTTAGGACTAATTTTTATCGCTTTAGCATTCGTTTGCCCGATTACAACACACGTAAGTATGCCGGTATTTATGAGCGATATCTCATTCGGTATGGCACAGGTTCCTATCAGCATCATGTTCTTTGCGCTTTGCGGACTTTGTACTTCTATCATGTGGGGTGGTATTTTCAACCTGGCAGTTGAAGGTCTGGGTAAATATACAGAAGCTGCTTCCGGTCTTTTTATGGTATTGGTTTGCGGTGGAGGTTTGTTACCATTACTTCAGGGTGCAGTATCCGACTCTGTTGGATTCATGGCAAGTTTCGTAGTAATTATCATTGCTTTGGCTTACCTGTTGTTCTACGCTTTGATCGGATGTAAGAATGTAAATACAGATATTCCTGTTAAATAAAAAATAAGTGTAAAATTTATGATTGAAGAAATTATCTAACTATATTTGTGGTCGGATAATTTCTTCATCTTTTATATAACCTTTAAAAGTAATAATATCATGCAGAAAAAAATCAGAGATAAATTTCAAGAGTTATTTAATACAGAAGGTAGTGTATATGCTTCTCCTGGTCGTATTAACCTGATCGGTGAACACACAGACTATAATGGCGGTTTCGTATTTCCAGGTGCTATTGATAAAGGTATGATCGCAGAGATCAAACCGAATGGCACAGGTAAAGTTCGCGCATTCTCTATCGACCTAAACGACTATGTCGAATTCGGATTGAACGAAGAAGATGCACCAAAAGCAAGCTGGGCTAGATACATTTTCGGTGTATGCCGTGAGATTATCAAACGTGGCGGTCAGATCCAGGGATTCGATACTGTATTTGCCGGTGATGTACCTCTGGGTGCCGGAATGTCTTCATCTGCCGCTTTAGAAAGCACTTACGCATTCGCATTGAATGATCTTTTCTCTCTAGGCATTGACAAATTCGAATTAGCTAAGATCGGTCAGTCTACAGAACACAACTATTGCGGTGTTAACTGCGGTATCATGGACCAGTTCGCTTCCGTATTCGGTAAAGAAGGAAGCTTGATTCGTTTAGATTGCCGTTCTTTAGAATATAAATATTTTCCATTCAATCCAGTTGGTTATAAACTGGTTTTGCTGGACTCTGTTGTAAAACATGAACTGGCATCTTCTGCTTATAACAAACGTCGCCAGTCTTGTGAAAATGCAGCAGCAGCTATCCGTCGCAATCACCCGGAAGTAGAATTCCTGCGTGACGCAACAATGGACATGCTGAACGAAGTAAAAGGCGATATCAGCGCAGAAGATTATATGCGTGCCGAATACGTGATCGAAGAAGTACAACGCGTACTCGACGTTTGCGAAGCTTTGGAAAAAGGTGACTACGAAACTGTAGGTCAGAAAATGTATGAAACTCACCATGGCATGAGCAAGCTATACGAAGTAAGCTGCGAAGAGCTGGACTTCCTGAACGATGTTGCCAAGAAATGTGGCGTAACAGGTTCACGTGTAATGGGTGGTGGCTTCGGAGGTTGTACTATCAACCTTGTAAAAGACGAATTGCATGATGCATTTATCAAAGAAGCTTTCGATTCTTATACAAAGAAATTCGGTCACGAACCTAAAGTATACGAAGTAGTAATCAGCGACGGTGCACGCAAACTCGCTTAATAAATTAATTCAATATCCATAAAATCATGACAGCCGCATTTTATCAGAACGAAGTCAAATTTTTTGTTTCAGTAGATTGTATCATCCTGGGGTTTAATAACAGTGAACTCAACGTTTTACTTTACAAACGGAATTTTGAGCCACTACAAGGACAGTGGTCTCTGATGGGCGGTTTTATCAAATCCGGCGAAAGTATCGGCGAAGCGGCTTCACGCGTACTTACCGAATGCTCTGGTATCGATAATCTTTTTATGGAACAGGTAGGTGCTTACGGAGATGTTACCCGCGACTTAGGAGAACGGGTTATCTCCGTAGCATACTATTCATTGGTCAATATGAATGACTTCAATCCGGAATTATTGAAAGAGCATAATGCCCAATGGACAAAACTCAGCGAAGTACCCAATCTGATCTTTGACCATAACCAAATGATCACCGACACGCTGGTTCGCCTGAAGAGAAAAGCAGCTACCCGTCCGGTCGGTTTTAATCTTCTTCCTGAGAAATTCACCCTACCCCAGCTTCAAAGTCTGTATGAAGCTATTTACCAGACTCCACTGGATAAACGTAATTTCCGCAAGAAACTCAACTCTATGGATATCCTTGAGAAACTTGACGAGAAAGACAAAAAAAGTTCCAAAAGAGGCGCTTTCTATTATATGTTCAACAAAGAAAAATATGACCGTTTACTTGATCAGGGATTCTATTTCTCCTTATAATAAAGGAGAATAGAAATATTTTTTCCTTTACTTGTTTATTATACTCTTAAAAAGTCACAAGCTATGTTTTAAAACATAGCTTTTTTTGTACCATTACGCGAACAAGGTGTTACTTTTACACCATCAACAATAAGTGTACACTTCTATACTTATTATCATATACAAACTATATATTAAGTAGATAATAAACCACAAAACAATAACGGTAATGGTTGAAGAATTAAAAGAAAAGGTTTTCAAAGCCAACTTAGATCTGGTAAAACATGGATTAGTCATTTTTACCTGGGGAAATGTAAGCGCAATTGACCGCGAAAAAGGGTTGGTTGTGATCAAGCCATCCGGGGTTTCTTATGAAACAATGAAAGCCAGTGATATGGTTGTTCTCGATTTACAGGGTAATATCCTGGAGGGAACTCTAAAACCGTCGTCTGACACTCCTACTCATTTAGTATTATATAATGCCTTTCCGGAAATCGGTGGCATCGTGCATACACATTCCACTTACGCAACATCCTGGGCACAGGCAGGACGGGACATTCCTAATATAGGTACAACACATGCAGACTATTTCAGTGATGCAATCCCTTGTACCCGCCAGATGACACAGCAAGAGATTGAAGGTGAATATGAAAAAGAAACCGGAAATGTGATTGTTGAACGCTTTAACGATTTAAATCCGATTCACATACCTGGGGTATTGGTTGAAAATCACGGACCGTTTTCCTGGGGAAAGAATGCCGATGATGCCGTACATAATGCGGTTGTAATGGAACAGGTAGCCAAGATGGCTTATATCTCCTATGGCATCAATCCCGGACTTACAATGAACAAACATCTGATAACTAAGCATTTTTACCGTAAACACGGTCCTAATGCTTACTACGGACAAAAATAAACAATCAATCATTATAACTATTAAATCAACAAACCATGAATTTTAAAGATTTAGAAGTATGGTTCGTAACAGGGGCCCAGCTTCTGTACGGAGGTGACGCAGTCGTACAAGTGGATGCACATTCCAATGAAATGGTAAAGGGATTGAATGATTCCGGAAACCTTCCCATCAAAGTAGTCTACAAAGGCACTGTTAACTCTGCCAAAGAAGTTACTGCTGCTTTCAAAGCTGCCAACAATGATGATAAGTGTGTAGGTGTCATCACCTGGATGCACACCTTCTCTCCGGCTAAAATGTGGATACACGGATTGCAGGAACTGAAAAAACCGTTGCTGCATTTCCACACACAGTTCAACAAAGAAATTCCTTGGGAAACCATGGATATGGATTTCATGAACCTGAACCAATCCGCCCACGGCGATCGTGAATTCGGCCATATGGTAAGCCGCATGCGTAAAAACCGCAAAGTGGTAGTCGGCCACTGGCAAGACGAAAAAGCACAGGCCCGTATCGCTGTATGGATGCGTGTTGCTGCTGCATGGGCAGATGCACAGGATATGCTGATCATCCGTTTTGGAGACCAGATGAACAATGTAGCCGTGACAGATGGTGACAAGGTTGAAGCCGAACTGAAGTTAGGCTATCACGTCGACTATTGCCCGATAAATGACGTTATGGAGTACTACAATGCAGTAGACGACAAAGACACACATGCACTCGTTCAGCAATATTTTGCAGAGTACGATCATGCTCCCGAATTGGAAGATGAAAAAACAGAAGCCTATACAAAAGTATGGAATTCAGCTAAAGCGGAAATCGCTATCCGTCGTATCCTGAAAGATAAAGGAGCCAAAGCATTTACCACCAATTTCGACGACTTGGGTAATTTTGATCAGATTCCCGGACTGGCCTCACAGCGTCTGATGGCAGAAGGATATGGTTTCGGAGCAGAAGGTGACTGGAAAACTGCAGCTTTGTTCCGTACCATGTGGTTCATGAGCCAGGGTATGCCGAAAGGTTGTTCTTTCCTTGAAGACTATACCCTGAATTTCGACGGCGAACAGAGTGCAATCCTGCAAGCTCACATGTTAGAAATCTGTCCGCTTATCGCTGAACAGAAGCCGAAGCTGGAAGTACACCGCCTGAGTATCGGTATCGATAGCGAAACAGCACGCCTTGTATTCACCAGCAAACCAGGTGAAGGAGTCGCGGCAACCATCGTAGACATGGGTAACCGTTTCCGCCTCATCGTAAATAAAGTTGATTGCATCAAGAGCAAGCCGCTTCCCAAACTTCCGGTAGCCAGTGCTTTGTGGATTCCACAGCCCAACCTCGAAATTGGAGCTGCTGCCTGGATTCTGGCCGGTGGAACACACCACACCAGTTTCTCATACGACCTGACTGTAGAATACTTGGAAGATTATGCCGACATAGCCGGTATCGAAATGGTAGTTATCGACAAGGATACAACTATTTCCTCTTTCAAAAAAGAATTGCAGTACAACGACCTGTATTATATGTTGAACCGCGCTTTACAGTCTTAAATCATGGCTAACGAAAGATATGTAATAGGTTTGGATTACGGTAGCGACTCTTGTCGCGCCGTAGTCGTAAACGCAGCCACAGGTGAAGAATTAGCTTCCGCCGTTAAATATTATCCGCGCTGGATGGAAGGCAAATACTGCGATCCACTCAAAAATCGTTACCGCCAGCATCCGTTGGACTATATTGAAGGACTGGAAACTACCATAAAAGAGTCATTGGCTAAATGCCCGGCAGGTACTGCTGAAAAAGTAGTGGGTATTGCCTTCGATACAACGGGTAGTACCCCTGTCCTGACAGACAAAGAAGGTACTCCCCTCGCCCTTCTGCCTGAGTTTGCAGAAAATCCGAATGCCATGTTCGTACTTTGGAAAGACCATACAGCGATTAAAGAAGCTGCAGAAATCAACGAATTGGCAAAGCGCTGGGGCATCGATTATACAGCCTATGAAGGAGGTATTTATTCCTCCGAATGGGTATGGGCCAAAATGGCACATGTACTTCGTGAAGATGAAAGCATCCGCAAAGCGGCTTATGCCTGGATCGAACATTGCGACTGGCTACCGGCCCTGATCACAGGAAAAAACAAACCGGAAGAAGTGTATCGCAGCCGTTGTGCAGCCGGACACAAAGCCATGTGGTTGGAAAAATGGGACGGTCTTCCTTCCGAAGAGTTCCTGACAACACTCGAACCGCTACTGGCCGGTTTCCGCAGTCATCTGTTTGAAAAGACATATACCAGTGACACTTCCATAGGTCACCTGACAGAAGAATGGGCTAAACGCCTGGGGCTTACGACCAATGTAGCCGTAGCCGTAGGAGCATTCGACTGCCATATGGGTGCAGTAGGCGCTGAAATTACTCCACGCACATTTGTCCGCGTGATCGGTACTTCTACCTGCGATATCATGGTATCCTCTTATGAAGAGATGGGCGATAAACTGGTTCCCGGTATCTGCGGACAGGTAGACGGTTCCGTTATTCCCGGTATGATCGGACTGGAAGCCGGACAATCCGGATTCGGCGATATCTATGCTTGGTTCAAAAATGTACTGGCATGGCCACTCGAAAACATTTTGTCTAAAAGCAGCCTGATCGACGAAGAGACAAAAGCCAAACTGATTGAAGAAACAGCCGGTAAGATTATCCCCGTTCTTTCCGAGGAAGCTGCCAAAGTTCCGGTAAGCGAAAGTACCATTCTGGCTGTAGACTGGATGAACGGACGCCGCACACCGGATGCCAGCCAACTGGTAAAAGGAACGATAACAGGCCTGAATCTGGCAAGCTCTGCTCCGCTTATCTTCCGTGCGCTGGTTGAAGCAACCGCATTCGGATCGAAAGCCATTGTAGACCGCTTCCTGGAAAACGGTATCAAGATCGAAAGTGTGATCGGTATCGGTGGTATCTCCCTGAAATCACCGTTCGTCATGCAAACGTTGGCCGACGTACTGAATATGCCGATCAAAGTAGCAAAAGCGGAACAAGCCTGTGCCTTCGGTGCCTCCATGTTCGCTGCTGTAGCTGCCGGTGTATACGCTAAAATAGAGGACGCCCAGCGAGCTATGGGACAAGGATTCGCGAAAGAATACTATCCGAATCACGAGACTCACCAGGCCTATCTGGCTCTATATGAGAAATATCGCAAATTAGGAAACTTTACAGAAAATGAATTGTTTGTATGATATGGCGGTCTATATGAAGAGATTCCCTATCTTTGTACAAAAATTAAACTAATTCATCAAAATGAACGATATTAAAGTAATGAACAGAGCAGCGGACAATATCCGCGTCCTGGCAGCGTCAATGGTAGAAAAGGCTAATTCCGGTCATCCGGGTGGTGCAATGGGTGGTGCAGATTTTATCAATGTACTATTCTCAGAGTATTTGGTCTATGATCCTAAAAACCCAGAATGGGAAGGCAGGGATCGCTACTTCCAAGACCCGGGACACATGTCGCCCATGCTTTATTCAGTCCTCGCTCTTACCGGTAAATTCACCATGGAAGAACTGTCACAATTCCGCCAATGGGGAAGCCCTACTCCGGGTCATCCTGAAGTAGACATCAAGCGGGGTATCGAAAATACCTCAGGTCCGCTGGGACAAGGCCATACATACGCAGTGGGTGCTGCTATTGCCGCCAAGTTTCTGAAAGCCCGCCTGGGAGATGTAATGAACCAGACTATTTATGCATATATATCCGATGGTGGTATCCAGGAAGAGATTTCGCAAGGTGCCGGACGTGTTGCCGGAACACTCGGACTCGACAACCTGATCATGTTCTACGACTCCAACAACATTCAGCTTTCTACTACCGTAGAAGAAGTAACAGCAGAAAATGTTGCCATGAAGTATGAAGCATGGGGATGGAAAGTAATCAGCATCAACGGAAATGACGTAAATGAAATCCGTAAGGCGTTGGATGAAGCAAAAGCAGAAGCCAGCCGTCCTACTTTGATCATCGGTAATACCATTATGGGTAAAGGTGCCCGCGGAGCCGACGACAGCAGTTACGAAAATAAAGTATCCACTCATGGTCAACCTCTGTCTGCAGCCGGTGCATCTATCGAAGAGACAATCAAAAACCTGGGAGGTGATCCAAAGAATCCGTTCGCCATATTCACGGATGTTGCCGAACTATATGCAAAACGTGCAAAAGAACTGGAAGCTATCGTAGCCGAACGTTATGCCGCTAAAGAAGTATGGGCTAAAGCAAATCCTGAACTGGCAGAAAAGATGGCATTCTGGTTCTCCGGTAAAGCTCCGAAACTGGACTGGGCAGCTATCGAACAGAAAGCAAACCAGGCAACTCGTGCCGCTTCCGCCACTGTATTAGGCGTATTGGCAACAAAGGTTGAAAATATGGTATGTTCTTCTGCCGACCTTTCCAACTCGGACAAGACCGACGGTTTCCTGAAGAAAACACATTCATTCAGAAAAGGTGACTTCAGTGGTGCCTTTTTCCAGGCCGGTGTTTCGGAGCTGACCATGGCTTGTGTATGTATCGGTATGTCACTACACGGTGGCGTGATCGTAGCTTGCGGTACCTTCTTCGTATTCTCCGATTATATGAAGCCTGCAATCCGTATGGCAGCATTGATGGAGCAACCGGTTAAGTTCATCTGGTCGCACGACGCTTTCCGCGTTGGTGAAGACGGACCTACTCACGAACCGGTTGAACAGGAAGCACAGATCCGCCTGATGGAAAAACTGAAGAACCATAAGGGACACAACTCTATGCTGGTTCTCCGCCCGGCCGATGTCATCGAAACGACCGTTGCATGGAAGATGGCTATGGAAAACACAGCCACTCCTACCGCTTTAATTCTTTCCCGTCAGAACATTACTGACCTGCCCGCCAAAGAAAATCGTTACGACGAAGCTTTGCAGGCTGAAAAGGGTGCCTATATTGTAGAAAGCGACGCAAACCCGGATGTTATTCTGGTAGCTTCCGGTTCGGAAGTCTCTACGTTGGAAGAGGGAGCAGCATTGCTTCGTGCCGATGGCGTAAAGGTTCGTGTCGTATCCGTTCCTTCCGAAGGGTTGTTCCGCAACCAGAGCAAGGAATACCAGGAATCTGTTATTCCTACAGGAAGTAAAGTATTTGGTCTGACAGCCGGTCTGCCTGTCAATCTGGAAGGATTGGTTGGAGCAAACGGTAAGGTATGGGGGCTCGAGTCATTCGGCTTCTCCGCTCCTTATAAGGTTCTGGACGAAAAACTGGGCTTCACCGGAAAGAATGTATACAATCAGGTAAAAGAATTATTAGCATAAGAAACATAAGACAAAGCAGGCCCTGTTGTGGGGAGCACACCCGGCGAAAGGGGGCCGCAAATGGTGACGATGACCGTCGACGAAGGGTGACGGTCATCGTCACAACAGGGCTGTTTGTCTGCCTCTAACAGATAAAGATGAAAACACTAGGTTTATGTTGTGACCACGCAGGTTACGAATTAAAAGAGTTTGTAAAACAATTACTGGATTCTAAAGGGATAACCTATAAAGATTTCGGAACCTGTTCAACAGAAAGTTGTGATTATCCGGATTTCGCCCATCCATTGGCATATGCATTAGAAGCTGGGGAAGTATATCCCGGAATAGCCATTTGCGGATCAGGAAACGGTATTGCAATGACTTTAAACAAACACCAGGGAATACGGGCCGCACTATGCTGGCAGGAAGAGATCGCGAAACTAGCCCGCGAGCATAACGATGCCAATATACTTGTCATGCCCGGTAGATTTATCAGTCAAGAGGAAGCCACTCGCACTGTCGAAGCCTTTCTGAACACCCCGTTCGAAGGCGGTCGGCACATACGACGAATTGACAAAATCCCGTTGTAAAAACAACGGGTATATCATGTAAGACACTATTATGACAACATTAGATTATATTGTAATAGGGCTATTCGCTTTAGCTCTAATTGGGATTATTGTATGGGTATTTAAACAAAAACAAGACAGTTCCGGCGACTACTTCCTTGCAGGTCGTGATGCCACCTGGTTAGCGATCGGAGCTTCTATTTTCGCATCAAACATCGGTTCAGAGCACCTTATCGGCCTTGCCGGAGCAGGAGCTTCCAGCGGTATGGCGATGGCGCACTGGGAAATCCAGGGGTGGATGATCCTTATCCTCGGCTGGGTATTCGTACCTTTCTACGAACGAAGTATGGTATTGACCATGCCCGAATTTCTTGAGAAACGTTATAACAAAGAATCACGCACCATCCTCTCGCTTATTTCACTGGTCAGCTATGTATTGACCAAAGTAGCCGTTACGGTATATGCCGGAGGTCTGGTATTTAAGGAAGTGTTCGGCATCCAGGAACTCTGGGGAATCGACTTCTTCTGGATCGCTGCCATCGGACTGGTGGTACTGACTGCCCTTTATACGGTTGTAGGCGGTATGAAATCGGTTCTTTACACCTCTGTATTGCAAACACCTATCCTGCTTCTGGGTTCAATCGTTATCCTTGTATTGGGATTGAAAGCCGTTGGCGGATGGGATCAGGTCCTGGCAGCTTGTAGCCTGACCCCGGCTAACGAATATGGAGATACGATGGTGAACCTGATCCGCGACAACCGCGACCCGGATTTCCCCTGGCTGGGAGCTTTGATCGGCTCTTCCGTTATCGGTTTCTGGTACTGGTGTACCGACCAGTTCATCGTTCAGCGCGTATTATCAGGTAAAAATGAGCAACAAGCTCGTCGTGGTACTATCTTCGGTGCTTACCTGAAACTGACTCCGGTATTCCTATTTCTTATCCCGGGTATGATCGCTTTCGCCATGCAGAAAAACGGGGTAACGATCAATGGCGTTCCTTTCACAATGAGTACAGCCGACGCTGCTTTCCCATCATTGGTTGCTCAATTGTTACCTGCCGGATTTAAAGGATTAGTAGTGTGTGGTATTCTGGCTGCTTTAATGAGTTCGTTAGCTTCTCTGTTCAACTCATCAGCTATGTTGTTCACGATCGACTTCTATAAAAAATACAAACCGGAAGCCAGTGAAAAAACATTGCTTTATGTAGGACGTATAGCAACAGTTGTTGTCGTTGTCCTGGGGATTCTCTGGATACCGGTGATGAAGAGTGTAGGATCGGTATTGTATAACTATTTGCAGGACGTACAGTCTGTACTGGCACCGGGCATCGCAGCGGCATTCCTATTAGGTATCCTGTCTAAACGGACTACTCCGCTGGGAGGTATGTGGGGATTAATTATCGGCTTTATTATCGGTATTACCCGCCTGGGTGCAAAGGTCTATTATACAACGGCTGGCGTCGATGCCGGCGACAGTTGGTTCAAAGCCTTGTTCTTCGATACGAACTGGTTGTTCTTCTGCGGTGGTATGCTGGTATTCTGTCTGGCTGCAATTGCTATCATCAGTAAGTTCACCCCGGCTGCACCGGAAGCTCAGATACAAGGGCTCACTTTCGGTTCTTCTACTCCGGAACAACGAGCAGCTACCCGTGCCAGCTGGAATAAATGGGATGTGATACATTCTTGCATTATTCTATTGATTACAGTGGCGTTCTATATCTATTTTTGGTAATCGAGACCTATCATAGAACACTCTGTATTCTGTTAAGATAGCCGATACTGTTGTAAAAACAGACAGTATCGGCTATTTTATTGTTACTTATCTGTCATCAAGTTAAAGGCATATTATCCCGGAACTTGTCTTTCTTCCGTTTTGTCAGGAAGTTGCGGGCTACCATGGGGAAGAGCTCGAGTAATAAGACTTCTTTCTCATTTTCGGCTACCAATATACCCAGTTCTTCGATGAAGGGGTTTTCTTCCATTTCGTAATCGGAGGCGTCGTAGAAATGCTCTTCTCTGTCACCTGTTATCTGAAGACGAAATTCGGGATCGATAGGAAGCGGAGTTTTTCCATACTCACCGCGTACCAGGGAGACGAAAGGATAAACAAGTTTGCTGTATATTGGTTGTCCGTTCATTTCGCATAATGCGCTCGATACAGCCTGGGAAGCTATTACTCTGTTTACAGGAGTAACCAATGGAGGAAGACCAGCGTCCATCCGTATCCGCGGGATCAGCATCATAGTTTTCTCCAAGAGTTCGGGATGACCTTGCTGTTTTAACTGGGCAACGATCTGATTGAACATGCTGGCCGGTATCTGCGATTTCTGTACAATCTCATCGGGAGAAGGGAAGTTGAAATATTCCTCGATGGCATGGCAGAATATCAACAGGTCTTCTTCTTTATCTTTACGGGCGGCATCGATGGCATCGTTGAAGAAACGGTCGATCTCAGTGGGCAATTTATCTGTCAGCGGATCGAAGGGGTTGGGTAATTCTTTTGAGGTGTCGTAGCCTTTTAACTCTTTACGTATCTTTAATAATTCGGAGTTGATGCAAGCGATAGCTTCCATATCGATATCCAGTTCTATCCCCATCTTCTTACAGAACACGTAGATCAATTCGATGGCGGGGGCGGAATAACCTCCGGCAAAATACCAGATATTGGTATCTACAATATCTACGCCGTTAACGATAGCAGAGAGCATTGAAGCCAAGCCGTAACCGGCTGTACAACGGGTATGGAAATCGATCGGGGCTTTCAGTTCCTTCTTAAAGAGGCGGACGAGTTCAGCAGTCTTTCGCGGAGTAATCAGTCCGTTAGCATCTTCAAGAGTAATGATATCGGCTGTGATATGCTCCATCTGTTGTGCTTTTGACAAGAAATAATCGTTGGTAAAGACCGGTTTGTGCAATGGATGACCGTGCAAGGCGGCTTCAATACGCTCTAATGCTGAATGATGGGGATCTATTGAATAGCAAACTGCACAATCCACCATTCCTCCATACCGGTCAGTATATTTAATTGCTGATTTCATATTGTCTATATCGTTCATGGCATCGAAAATGCGCATAATGTCAATACCCGACTCAATCGTATTACGGCAAAGACTTTTTACAACAGCATCCGGATAGGGATTGTAGCCAAACAAATCACGTCCCCGGCAAAGGGCGGTAAGTTTGGTGGATTTACCCACGACTGCCTTGATCTTTTCCAACCGTTCCCATGGATTCTCGTTCAGATAACGCATAATGGTGTCCGGTACGGCTCCTCCCCACACTTCCATAGCATAGAAACCTACATTTTTATAGAAAGAGAGTACACGGTCGATTTGCTGTTGTGACATGCGTGTTGCAAAAGAGGATTGCTGACCGTCACGAAGTGTTACGTCACGGATAAATAGTTTATGTGCCATAATTCTTTTTGTTTAAGATGGTTGTCATACTTTATATATAAAACATTGGCGTTTAAGGTTTGGTTCCTGTTTTAAAGAATATGCTAAGGGAGGGAAATGTTAAATGATAGTCCCCGTAGGGAGTGGGGTTGAACACTCTCCCCCCCTACGAGGTAATATCTTTCTATTTTAGATTCCACCACAAAGGTGTTGTCGTCAGATCGGGTCCTCCCAACAACTCTAATGCTTTCTGGTAACCTTCCTGATTGTTGGTCTGGATATTGGCCGGATAACGGTAGCGTTTCGGGTAGAAATCCAGGCGACATTCTTTAGCGGTTGCCATCGTCAAAGGAACCTGATTCAACGGGTTATAATCCTTCTCAACTGCCTGATTCTCAAAGAATGGCAAACCAAGACGACGATGATCGCTCCATGCTTCTTCGGGTAACCAGGGTACCTGTGCGATATATTTCTGGGTGATGATTTTTGTCAATGCATCGTTATTATAAGAACCGCCACGATAGATCGAATTCTTCGGATAAGTATAAGTCATCGTCTTATTTTCCTTTGTATACGGATCTACATAATTGACGGTGTAAGGCTGTGCTTCGGTTGTATGATCGAAACTGACGGAAGTACCTACACGGTTATAATCGGTAGAAGCCAGATATTTACCGACTTCGCTTATTATGCCATGGTACTGGAAGCTGGCGGTGATACCGTTTTCATAATTCGACTTCGCTGTTCCCGGAACAGTCCACCCCTTGACTGCAGCTTCTGCCATCAGGAAATAACTTTCCCATGGACCGAAGAATACACGTTTCATCGTACTCATACGGTACTGTTTTGCCATAGAAGGATAATTGTAATTCTTTCCCGTCAGTTCACTGACCAGACCGGCCAGGTCATTCCATTCTCCGGCAACCCAGGTTCCCCAGGTATATTTCGGATCGATGGTAAGCATTGGCTTGGAGTTATCACTTGGGTCCATCAGATTCACTGGTACTACGCTATTGGCGGCACCGATATAGTCGGAATAGACTACGCCATCATTCCATCCCACCACACTGAACAGCTTCGGGGCACGTGGATCGACATACTGAGGTATACCGTCAAAGTAAAATCCGGCACACGGATCGTTTGTGTTCAGCGGGAAATGTTTATTCAGGTATAATCCCATGTAGGTATGAGGATCTTTCAGATGACTTTTCAAAGAGTCGGGTACCGGAAACTCTGTATTACCCAGACCGACGACCAGGTTCTTGAATGTTACCGACATCGGTTGTGCATTCCATGTACGCGACATAACTCCGGTCAGGTCGCTCCATCCGTCTTTTTCCTGCACAGCAGCCATATCATCGAGTGTAGAGATAAAAGTCTTACTTGCCGCATCTTCAAACTCAGTCTTCGCCAGAGCTGGTGAAATACCGGAGATACGCATAGCGAAACGCATACGCAAGGAGTTCGCATACTTCTTCCATTCATTGATATTCCCGGCATAGAAAGCATCTTCGTTTGCCATGTCCGACATATCGATAGATGGATCGAGAGCAGCCTCAGCCTCTCTCAATTCTTTCAGGATAAATCCATAGATCGTTTCTACGCTATCATACTCAGCCGGAACGCCTGTGAAGGCAGATAAGGCAGGGATCGGCCCGAAGCCGTCGGATACTTCCGAGTTCAGATAGGCACGCCAAATACGGGCCATCTGGATGACATTCTTATAATAAGGATACTGTTCGGCTTCACCTTCAGCCACTTTTTTTTCTCCCAACTCAATCGCTTTAGTGGCTTTGTTCAGCCAACTTACAGCATAAGAGTTGCTCAAATAGAGCGTGATGTAGTCGTTATTATCAGTACCGATAGTGAAACCACTTCCGCGATTGAAGCGTGAAGCACGGTTCCATTCGGCAATAAAGATACGTTCGGCAATTTCCGGGTTCATCTGTGCACCGATAATGGAAGCATTGAGAAACCATTCGGGCTTCACCTTACTTTCTCCCACCTGGTTTGGGTCTTCGTTAATCTCCTCGAAATCGGAGCAGGAAGACAGCAAGGCAGCTATTGAGAATAGACCGGCTAATAATATATTTTTTGTATTCATCTTACTTTATTTCTTTATTGTTATTTCTACTTATCAGCTTTAGATTTGTTTACGATGTCACAACAGCAGTGTTTATGATCTCCAAACAGGAGTGTTTGCGATGTCCAAACAGAAGCGTTTAGGGTGTCTAAACAAATTCAAAAGGAAATGTATTAAAACCCTACCGTCACATTAAACGTAAACGACCGGCTGGTTGGAGCAGCTCCGTTTTCAAACCCGGTAGCATTTGTATTCGTTGCCGATACTGATTCAGGGTCGATACCCGGCAGGTTGTAATGGATCATCCATACATTATTACATGTTGCCGACAGACGCAAACGCTGGAATGGTGTACTCTTTAATATTGCCCGATTAAAATCGTATCCGAGCGTAATATTACGCAGACGGATATTTGTTGCATCATAGGTGTACATTTCCGGTAAGCCATAGTTACCGGTCGAACCGATACGTTCCCAGTAATTCTGTGGAGTCACGGCAACATTATTTTCTTTATATCCATCAGGAGTCTGAACGACTGAGTTCGGTACGACAAAGTTTTCACGACCACCGTTCACAACTGTTCCGGCTGCATTACCACGAACATACAGGTTGGAAGCTGTTGCCGAATAAAGATCACCACCAATGCGGAAATCAATCAGGAAACTCAGGTTAAAACCTTTGTAGGCGAAATTGTTAGTAAGACCAAGCATCCAGTCGGGACTTTGGTTACCCACTTTCGACTTACCGGTCGTGATCAGTGGAAGTCCGTCCTCCCCTACAATCTGCCTGCCATAGTAAGGACTATTCTTATCTTCTACGCGCTGGAAAGTCTGACCGTAAATATCACCGTAGTAACTACCCTGTACGGCTACGATCTGGATCGCATCCAGTGTTTTGATATCATAGAGGGTGACACCCGGATAAAGGTCGATGATTTTATTGCGGTTCAGGGAGAATTGTGCTGTTGCATTCCAGCTCAGTCCTTTCGGATTGTCTAGTATCGAACCATTCAGAGAAACTTCAACCCCTTCGTTCTGAATATTACCGGCATTCACTTTACGGGAACTATAACCGGAGAACGGGTCCATCGGCAGGTTCAATAACTGACGGGTGGCATTTGTCTTATACCAGGCTGCATCCAAACCTAAACGATTATTGAAGAAACGTACATCGAAACCGGCTTCCCAAGACTTGATCAACTCACTACGAACACTCGAGTCGAACAACACATTTCCCGGAGCGGCTGTAGTATTACCGTTTTCATCTTTTCCAACCGTAAAGTTATTATATAGCTGGTACGGATCAAGATCGTTACCAACCTCTGCATAAGAAGCTCTTACCTTGGCAAAGGTAAACCATTCGGGCATCGAGCTTCCTATTTTAGGAAGCATATCGGAGATCACTGCCGACAAACTTACCGAAGGATAGAAATAAGAGCGGTTGGCTTTCGACATGGTAGACGACCAGTCGTTACGGGCCGTTACATCCAGAAACAGATAACCGTCCCAGTTCAACTGCAATGACCCGTAAAGAGAATTCATCTTACGGCGGATCAGCTCGGAAGTAACGGTCGGTTTATTTATACCATTGTTCAGAGAGAAAAGGTTCGGAACAAGCAATTCGCCTGCCGAAGCATTCATCTTCGTACGTTTCTGCATCATCAGGTTACCACCGAAAGTAACGAAACCACCCAGACGATCCAGGAGGTTATCCTTACGAGCTGTAGCCAGGAAGCTGTAATTGTTTTCGTAGAACGTTTCAGAACCTTCGTTATACAAACCACGGGGAGAGGTGTTACCTCCAGCATACACTTTTTCGTTCTTGGTAGTAGTATAATAGTCGGTACCACCGCGGAGTTCGATATCGAACCAATTGGTCGGTGCATATTTCAAGGCAATGTTACCCAATAAACGATTACGGGTATCGTTGTTTTGTCTGTATTTAGTCACCCAGTACGGGTTTTCCTGTGGATTCTTGGAGGCATCCCACCAGATCATATTGCCTTCTTCGTCGACGCTGTTCTTAAACTCTTCCACATTCAATGAACGTGGAAGGTTATAGATCGTGTTAAAAGCATTCGATGGATTGACACCCTGGATCGGACGGTTGTGGGCATTCATATTAATGTAGTTCACCTTGGCATCGATCTTCCACTTTTCGGCTTCATCCAGGAAAGTGGTTGCACGCATAGTGATATTGGTCTTGTTCAGCTTCGACTCAGGAGTGATACCGGCATCATCCGAACGGTTGATAGAGGTAAAAACGGAAGTTCCCTTTATATTCTGCTGGAAGCTAACGCCTTCGTTGAAAGAAGTACCGGTACGGAAGAAAGCATCGATATTATCATAAGTCTGCAAAGGAACCTGGCGGCCCAACCAGTCCGAGACCATCTGTCCTTCTGCTTTCGGTCCCCAGCTAAGACGCGACTGGTTATCGTATGCTCCGACCGAACCTTGACCGAAGTCGTTCTGCAAATGAGGTTTCAGGAAAATCGACTCGGTAGTGATACCGGCATTTACCGTAATACCCAAGCCTTCATTCTTCTTTCCGGACTTGGTAGTGATCAGGATCACACCGTTACCGGCACGCGATCCATACAGAGCGGCAGCCGAAGCTCCCTTCAATACCGTCATCGACTCAATATCTTCGGGGTTGATATCCGAGAGTCCGTTACCCATATCGGCACCGGAGTTACCCCATACATCATCTACCCCACCGGTGAAATTATCCATCGGTGTACCGTCTACTACGATAAGTGGTTGGTTACTACCCGTCAGGGAGCTGTTACCACGAAGCACGATCTTGGATGATCCTCCTACCCCGTTACTGGAACGGACAATCTGCAAACCGGAAACTTTACCTGATAATGAATTGGCAAGATTGGGTTCGCGGGAAGATAACAGTTCGTCACCTTTCAACTCCTGCATAGCATAACCTAATGCTTTCTTGTCGCGCTTCATACCTAATGCCGTAACAACGACCTCATCCAGTTTCTGCGCATCTTCCTGCATTTTTACATTCAGAGTGGTCTGCCCGGTGTAAGGAATATCTTGTGTGGCAAAACCAATAAAAGAGATTTGGATAATGTCTCCCTTCTTTACGCCTTCGAGAGTGAAATGACCGTCCATATCGGTCATCGTACCGTTAGTGGTTCCTTTTATTACAACAGAAGCCCCTGCTACGGGTCCGAACTCATCTTCAACTACTCCCGTAACTTTCGTATCCTGTTGGGAAATGTCAATAGCAGGATTCCCGGTATTCGGATCGGCATAAGCGTTTCCGGTAAAGCCCAACGCGCCCGCCAAGAGAATCATGCTGACAGATTTGAATCTTTTCAACATACTGATGTTTTTTGTTTAGTTTATTTAACAAATGTGTTTGGCGTAAACCAACGTCATTTGGTAATTGAAACAGAAAAAAACAGGAAATGTTGCAAGATTAACAATCAGCAGAACAGTAGTGACCGGAAGCCAATATCACTTATCCTTTTATATATACCTAAAAATTCAAAAGCCACCTGAAACAATGTTCAGATAGCTTCTTTTGAGACTATAATCATTTTTTTTAATTCCATTACATATAGAAAGAGAGATTAAGACAGTTACAATCCTAAACAGAAATCAGTCAGTTCTATCACTTGTTGAGGATTCTTCATATTTACATTATGTTCCTTTATATATCCCTTGATCATTTCTTCTTTACCAGGGAAAAGCTTTAACAATGACTTTTCATTACGAAACTTAACCAGTTTGTCATTACGGAAAAGCCAGTAGTCGTTATCGTTGATCTGTTCCATTATATCCGGGTTCTCTACCTTATAATAACTCTTGTTGTAATAGCTTGTATTGATAGAGGTAGTTGTTGTACTTTGATTGGCATAGCCGTATGCTCCGGGTTTTCCTTTATAAAGTTCCCTCAGTGACCAATTGATATAAAGATTACCATTAGGCATTTCAATCACTTCCAAAAAGCTACGGCTGTAAGGAATAAATTTGTGAGAAGCAATAAAGATACTGTCTATCTCCTGTGTATTCGTCAGGATCATCGTTTCTTCCTGTTGTTTGAACTTCATTTTCCGGTTACTGGCATCATAGTTTAGTAATGCATTTGTTTTAGCCCCATTCTTCATCAGTACAGTACCTTGAGTAAAATCTTCTAATAAAAAGATGGATTTCTTCTGTGCATAACCAGTCTGACCTATAAAAAATAAAGTAACAATTATCAGTGTTATTAGTTTTTTCATATCTCTTCAATTTAAATATTAAGAGGGAAGGACCTTATAATCCTCCCCTCTCTGAATATAATAACTATGTAACTATCGGTTAAAAGTTTGGACCTTCACCAAAATTAGGTGCCCCCTTATCATACCATACACGTTCAGTGTTCAACTTATTAGGATCTTGTGTACCAGTAGAAAAACCTTGCTCTGAATAAGCATCTTTCTTTATCTGATACATCTTATCACTTTCCAGTGGTCCACTGATTGTCCAACGACGAGGTATAGCAAAATTAGGATCACCTGCTGTTGTAAAGTCTAACCAAGGAAGCAGCTTGCTATTACGCATTGGCACACCGGAACGACGAACCTGAACAAACTGATCCTGCGGGAATAATAAGAAGTGAATATACTGTTGAATATATACTTTTTCCAATTGCTCTTTAACTGAACCGGATAATTGATAGTCAACATTGGCTAATAAGTTATCGACTTCTCCATCTTGCAATTGTAAAGTTGACTCAGTATCATCGTATTTACTATTATAATATGGTATCTTATTCAAAGAAGCCAATCTATCATATTCTTCAACAGACAATTTAACACCTTGCTTAAAATATTCAGCGGCAGATTGAGGCAAGTTTGCACCTAAAAGTTTCAATTCTGCAAGATACAAATTAACTTCCCCGGAAGAATAATGTAACCCATACCATGCATTATCCTGATTATCAATAGTAGCAGCCACGTTTGGAGCATCTGGGAATGTGTAATCCTGTTGTCCTTGTAACATTTCACGATTCATACGTGCCAAAGGATAATACTGTTTGTTACCAATCTTAAACTGAGTATAATCAAAATAAGCAGTATTAGTCGCTCCATTATTACGGGCATCAGTATTTATCGGAGCACCAAAATAACGAACCCAAGGTTCACCCGGAGCTTTCCATCCTTTAAATTTACCGTTATCAATATTTGCCGCTTCTTCAATATAAGGAGGTAATTTTACATTATTATCCAAAAACGCCTGTACAACTCTCGAGTTGAAATCATTTTTCTGAAATATGAAACGAACACGTGGGTCTTTATGATCTACAAGGAAACTGATTAACTGCTCAGAACCAATACCACGACCTTGACCATCCAACACACCATCTCCGAAATGATACTCCTGTGCACCTTTACAATAGAAAAAGTCATCATCCAGACTATTCATTACACCAACCGGGCTGGAAACAACTTGTTGAGCTATTTCCAATGCCTTCGCCTTATTTACATGCAATAAACGTACAGCTAGTTTCAACTTCAGAGAATTTGCAAATTTAGCCCATCTATTAATATTTCCCTGATAAATAAAATCTTGTGCACCTAAAGCTATTTGAGATTCTTTGTTTGCGCTTAAAACTTCAATAGTCTCATCCAATTGGGTTAACCAAGTAGAGAACAATGATTCCTGAGTTTCATAAGCCGGAGTCAGAATTTCTTCATGTAAACCTTTAGCAGCTTCTGTATACGGCAAAGAACCATACATGTCTGTTCCGAAAATACCTAAATAAACAAGCAAAGGATTACACATAACACGAATATTTTCGTATTTAGCACTCTCTGCTTCGTCCATCTGAGATAATGTATATAGGATTTCTTCTGTATACAACTTAACATTGATAACCTGGCTTTGAGAGCCTTCATAAGCACCCATCAGGTTCATAGATGATTGATTACCTGATTCACTCGACAAAACAGCTTGTGCCCATGGCAACATGTAGTTCAAATTGTTATAGAACCATTGCTGATATTTGGACGGTTCAAATTCGGCCAAAGCTTTCGTAAATAGATAACGAACATCCGCTTTGGTAATTGCCGACGGATTGGTATTGGTTTCCGCAAACTCATCCTTACAGCCCGGAGCTGCAATCAAAGCAACACCCAGCATGGCGGCAGTTATAATTGATTTATAGTTCATAATTGTTTTCTGTTTTAATAGATTAGAATTCCATATTGATAGTAAGCATATAGCTAGATGTGATCGGACTATTAGAACGTTCACGGAATTCTGCAGATTTGTTACTACGTATGCCTTCCGGATTCAAATTATTTGACAAAGAGTTATAAATATAGCCCAGATTTCTTGCACTGAAAGAAAGATTCAAACCTTTAGCTCCTAATTTTGAAGAAATATTATTCGGTACACGATAACCAAGTGTAATTTCACGTAATGCAATATAGCTAAGGTCCTCCAACCAATAGTCATTAACAGTACCTGTGCCCCATGCATTACTCCAATAATGCCATGTAGAAGCATGAACCGGTTCCAAAATACCATCATTTACTAATTGAGCGAAACTTTGTCCTCCTACATTATGTGATTTTCCATCAACACCGGTTACAATAGTTCCTTCTTCAAATACACCTTCCGGAATTATACCATCGTGGAATGTCATACCTTTAGAATCTGCATAGTTCGATGTCCATGAAAGACCTCCGTGCTCTGAATCACGAAAATCCAAAGAGCTCTTTGTATAGCCATAAGCCTGGCCATATTTATTGGAATAAGAAGCTACCTTACCTCCAATACGAGCATCTAATGCAACACGTAAACTCAAGTTTTTCCAAGTTACACCTGTAGACATAGAAGTCATAAACTTCGGAACTAAACTACCAACTTCTTCAGCTGTACCGCTACGTTGTGCATAAGCTGCACGGAAATCATCATTCCATGTTAAGACAGTGTTACCTTTTTCATCCTTTTTAGGCATAGCATCAGACATCAACATACCATAAGATCCACCGACTACTGCCACAGATCCTACACGATAGTTACCATAAGCAACATCGCCTTCCAATGCAATATAATTAGCTACATTCGGATGAAGCTCAACAATCTTATTATTATTCTTTGTAAATGTGAAATCCAATGTCCATTCCCAATCTTTATTTTTATACGGAATAGTATTCAGGGCTATTTCAACACCTGAGTTCTGGATATTACCGGCATTAATCAATTGCTTGCTGACACCTGATTCAGAAGGAATTGCAATTGTCATAATCTGATCGGTCGTATTTTCCTTATAATAAGTAGCATCCAAACTTAAACGACTATTGAATGTACGGAAATCCAAACCTATTTCCCAAGAATTCTTACGTTCCGGCTTCAGATTTGTACTGAACAATTTTCTCTGATCATCATTCCAACCGTTTGTAAAGATATTAGAACCATTGGATTGCAAAATAGATCCCAATGTATAATAAGAATAAATAGAATAGGGAGTAGCATCATTACCAACCTGGGCCCAAGATGCACGCAATTTTGCCAGGTTAATCCATTCCGGCATTTGATCGCGGAACATCTCATTGAACAAAACAGAACCACCAATCGATGGATAAAAATAAGAATAGTTACCTGTACCATTCGTGTAAATCAAACCGGATGACCAGTCATTACGTCCGGTAATATCCAGGAAAATCTGATTCTTCCAAGATAAATTGGCAGCAGCAACTACTGATAAGATACGTTTTGTATCCTTAATAGTAGCTTCTGTTTTATATGTATTTTTTGAGTTGTCCAGAAAATACTGTCCAGGAACAACCAAACCACCATCAGTTTTAGATAACTGATGTCCTGAAGAAGTCACATAATATTCACCGCGAGCAAAACCACCAATGTGGAAATCTTGAATATCTTTATTCACAGTAAATGTACCAGCAAAGGTGGATTGTCTTGTATAATCCTGTCCCATTTCATAGAAACCACCTTCATTAGCATAACCAGAACCTAACTGTTTGTCTTCCCAGCTTGTGTTATAATAGTTCATATTGCCTTCTGCACGGAATGCGAGCCAATTCAATAGATTTACATTTATTTCGACAGTAGGTCGAAGCACTGTTTCTTTGCGGACTTTTGAATAGTTATCAATTTCAAACCATAAGCTTTTACCCGGTACAGAACCATACTTATCTCCATAATCCGTACTGGCTAAACCACCATGTTCACCCAGATATTTATCACGATAATATTTAGTATCATAAAATGTACTATATGTTCCGGTCGCAAAACTTTCGCCTATATTTCTTTGGGCATTTTTGGGTGTTGAGTTTGCAAAACTAATTGAAGCATTCACATTTACACGATCACTAATTTTATGAGATGCTTTTAACAATAATGAGTAACGTTCAAAATCATTATTTTCAACAACTCCTCTCGCCTTCTTATAAGAAATGGAAGAAAAGAAATTGGTAGTTTCATTACCACCACGAAGAGAGACATTTGTGTTAGAGTTTAGACCAACTTGATAAGCATCTTCCATATTATTCTCATTAGGAGAATATGAAATCATACGACCATCATAGTCTTCAATCAGGCGACCGTCATATTTAGGTCCCCATAAACGACTAGTCATACCTATTATGGTGGGATCTCCATTTTTATTCAAGAAAAACTGATTCAGATTATCCCATTTCTTATAAGTTCCATCAGCATTTTGTTCTCCATAATTGGCATTACCCGAATAGTTACCCGGACCATACACCATCTGACGTTCCATACCGCCATGAGCCTTATCCAAACCAAATGTCTGCGATACAGAAACGCCAAAACCGGTAGCCCCCTTACCACTCTTTGTAGTAATAACGACTGCACCATTCAAACCGCGTGAACCATAAAGAGCTGTAGCAGCTGCACCTTTTAACACAGATACAGTTTCAAAATCATCCGGGTTCAAGTTCTTCAGCATATTACCGTAGTCATTCGCATTTGAATCCCAGTCCGAAGAACCGGTACCTGACAAATCGTTCGACAGAATTACACCATCCACCACATAGATAGGCTGGTTATTTCCACTTAATGTTGATGCACCACGGATCTGGATCTTAGTAGCACCGAACATACCACCGTCAGAAGAGGCAATTTCAACACCAGCCACTTTACCTTGCAAAGAGGCAACCGGGTTAATCGCATTTGTTTTCAAATCATCGCCTTTCAGTTCGGTTACAGCATAACCTAGTGCTTTCTCCGAACGTTTCATACCTAAAGCTGTAACGACTACTTCATCCAATTTTTGAGTATCTTCCAGCAACTTAACAGAGATTGAAACTTGACCGGTGTATTTGATTTCCTGAGTGGAATACCCGATAAAAGATACCTGTATGATATCTCCGCTTTTTACACCCTCTAACATAAAATTACCGTCCATGTCGGTAATATTACCGTTAGTGGTGCCTTTAACAACTACCGACGCTCCGGCAACAGGTCCGAAATCATCTTCTACTGTACCTGTAACTTTCCCGTCTTGTTGGGAAATAGTGGTACCAGGCTTGGCTGGTAGCAGGTCTGCATACATGCTTACGGGGAAGCTCAATGCACCGGCAATCAGAACTAAACCTACAGGCTTAAAATTTTTCAACATAATTGATGGTTTTATTAGAACATAAATAGACACTGTTTTGGCGAAACAAGAGTCCTTAATACTAGCTTTGGATATAGATTGCAGCAATTGATTCAAAACTTGGCGTTTTTTTAGTTGGCGTCTTGCCCTAGTTCTAAAAGAACTCTGTACATTTTATATCCGCGACAAATATATGAAATAATTATTACTCAGTGTTATTTTACGTCAAAAAAATATCAAGCAATTCTGTTTTTAACACATTGTCTAACAATATTCAATTGTTATTAAGTTAAATCAAAGTATGATTTCTATCGTATATGTTAAATAGCCTTACGTATTTTGTCTGGTTTATTTTCCTTGTGTTTTTTATTAACATATCTAAAGCTTGTATTTTTAATTCAAAAACCAGATAAAAAGATCTTCATCTCTTTTAGACTGCTATAATATGTAGACAGTTTATTATTACCTAATAAAAATAGATACAAATAACTAATAGACAAAGATATAGTAATAAGAAAATGACTCGTATTTAATGTTTGTATACATAATTATTGCTTAAGAGAATCGGCGTGAGTTCTTTTAGTACTAAATGCATTTCAAAACGCCAAATCACGTATGCGTTAATCTATAAGGTCTCTAAATTTTGTATCAAAATGAATCAGGAAGTGCTTATAACGCCAAAAATAACACTTCTTCAATCTTAAAACCATCAATTATGTTGAAAAACTTTAAGCCAGTTAGCTTTATTTTGCTTGTGGGTGCATTGTGTTTACCAAAAGACATGTATGCGGAACTAGTACCGACGAAGCAAAGTACGGGTGTTTCCCAACAGAATGGGAAAGTTACAGGTACTGTTGAAGATGATTTCGGACCTGTAGCCGGAGCATCCGTAGTAGTGAAAGGAACAACCAATGGTAATATTACCGACATGGACGGTAATTTCACATTGGACGGTGTAAAAAATGGAGATATTATCCAGATATCTTTTATCGGCTACACCACTCAAGAAATTAAGTACACAGGACAACCTGCCATCAAAGTCCAGTTAATGGAAGATACCCAAAAACTAGACGAGGTTGTCGTTACCGCCTTAGGATTAAAACGTGAACAAAAAGCACTGGGTTATGCTGTAACGGAACTGAAAGGTGACGACTTAAAAACAGCGAATACAATTAGCCCGATTGCATCATTGCAGGGTAAAGTAGCCGGTGTTGAAATCAAACAATCGGATGGTGGTATGTTTGGTGCAACAAAAATCCAGATTCGTGGTGCATCCACATTAAAAGGAAACAACCAACCTATTTATGTAATAGACGGTGTAATTCTGGATAATAATGTATCTAGTACAAGTGCATTGGATTACGGTGAAAACGTATATTCAAACGACTATGGAAATGAATTGAAAAACCTGAACCCGGATGATTTTGAAACAGTTTCAGTTCTGAAAGGCGCTGCTGCTACAGCATTGTATGGCTCAAGAGGTTTGAATGGTGCAGTTGTCATCACCACGAAAAGTGGAAAAGGTGCAAAAGGTTTCGGTATCTCCGTTTCACAGACTTTGGGTATAGACCATGTATTTAAGACTCCTGATATTCAGACAGAATACGGACCCGGACGAATCCCTGGATGGCAAGATACCGATGGAAACGGAAGTATATGGGACCCGCATCAATTTATTGTCGATCAAAACGGCGACCATACATTAATCGGTAGCGGTTCTGCCGGCTCTTACGGATATGGTCCCAAATATGATGGAACTCCTATCCGCAATTATGATGGAACATGGACAACTTATTCGCCTATCAAAAACAACATGTTGGATATGTATCAGACAGGATTCAATACCAACACAAACGTAACAATGAGAGGAAGTGGAGAAAAAGCTTCTTTCTACACATCTCTTTCTTATAAGAAAGCAAATTCAACAACACCCAATAATACGTTCGAACGTTATTCCATGTTGTTGAAGGGAACATACAAAATCAGCGATAGAGTTGACGTGGCTGCTTCCATGTCTTATACAAACTCTACTCCGAGAAATGCACAAAGAACTCCCGGTGAATACTTCGTTAATATTAACTTGAGCCCGCTGTTTACTCCTTTATATGATCCCAACTACTTCCGTAATAAATATCAGGGAGAACATGGAGGTCTAGCATCTACCAGTTATGGCGACTTATATGGCAATGTGCCACACAAAGAATACTGGTTCGCTATCGATAACTATGATTATCGTCAAAAGGAAACAGTTATACGCCCACAATTTGAAGTCAATGTACAAATTCTGGACTGGCTGCGCTTCAAAGCAGACGGTTATATGAACTATTATTATACCCGTGGGGAAAATAAAGAACTCGGTACCGGTTATGCTAATGACGGAGGTTTCTACAAAATGTGGCAAAACACAAAAGAACAAACAACCTTTGGAGGAACATTCACGGCTAACAAAACCCTGGAAGACTTTTCTGTAGGAGGTTTTGCCCGCTTCGAATATTACAACAACTATCAATCGGCTTATTCTATAGAAACAGACGGTGGTATGGTGGTTCCGGGACAATGGTTTGTTGAGAACTCTAAAAATCCCAGAAAGTCGACCGGTAAAATAGAAGGAACTAAACGTATGTTGTCTGCTATCTTTGCAGTTAACTTAGGCTGGAAAAATCAATTGTTCTTAGATATTACAGGACGTAACGACTGGTCTTCCGCATTAGTATATACAGCAAAAACAGGTAATCACTCCTATTTCTATCCGTCAGTATCCGGTTCATGGCTGGTAAGCGAATCTTTCGAATTACCACAATGGATTTCTTTGGCTAAACTGCGTGGATCATGGGCACAGGTCGGTAACGACACATCTCCTTATTCTGTAAACCAAACTTACGGTTTCGGTACCATGGAAATGTATGACGGAAATATCTATGTAAATACATTAGATAAAATCATGAAAAGTGCAAACCTGAAACCGGAACGTAAAAACTCTTGGGAAGTCGGTGTGGATTTCCGTGTTCTCGACAGCCGCATCAATCTGGATGCTACTTATTATAAGGAAAACACAACCGACCAGATCATGGATATCAGAGTGCCTAGCATCTCGGGGGTAGACAATCAAATGGTAAATGCGGGTAACATACAGAATAGCGGTGTGGAAATTGCATTGAATACAACTCCGTTCAAAAATAAGGACTGGCAATGGGATCTGAATTTCACCTATACCAAGAACGTAAATAAGATCATTTCCTTACACGAAAATGTAGCCGACTATATCAAATTAAGTGGCGAACCTGCCGATGGTGATTACCGTGTCGGTTCTGTTGCCAAAGTAGGAGGCGACTATGGTGTACTGATGTCAGACATACTTCCGGCTGTAAACGACAAAGGTGAAATATTACTGGACTGGGACAACAGTTGGAGAGGCGCTTACGAAACACGTAGCAGCAAGATACAGGAAATCGGCAAAATGACTCCTGACTTCCTGGGCTCAATTTCGACTACCGTACGCTGGAAAAACTTAAGTCTGCATATTGCTACCGATATGCGCTTCGGAGGTCTGATCGCTTCATATGCCAACTTATACGGGACACAAGGCGGATGGTTGAAATCTACTTTGGCCGGCCGTGATGCAGCTAACGGAGGAATTCAATGGACCAGTAAGTATGCAGAAAGCAATGGCATTACATATAATGACGGAGTTATTCCCAACGGTGTATTTAAAGATGGTACAACAGCAACATTTATAGACGGAACCTCACATGATGTCAGCGGCATGTCTTATGCTCAATTAGTGCAGGAAGGCAAACTAGAACCGACACATGCCGGAACCTATCATATCAATCATTCAGCTTGGGGACAAAATACGATCTTCGATACCTGGGTGCATGAATTAAGTTACATCGCTTTACGTGAAATATCAATCAGCTATCAGTTTGATAAGGCAGTTGCCCGTAAATTGGGAGTCGGAGGTTTAGCAGTTAGTCTGGCAGGACGTAACTTGGGTTATTTATATAACTCCTTGCCAAACAACCTGAATCCGGAAAGTGGTCGTGGTAACAACTCTTCTGAGTTCCGTATCCGTTCATTTGAACCGTATACAGCAAACTACATGATGACTATCAATGTCGATTTCTAATAAAAGTTTAACATCATCAAATGAAAAAGATTATGAATTATAAATATATAGCAGCAATATTTCTTCTTGCAGGTGCAGGACTACTCAGTTCTTGCCAGGATAAATTTGCTGACATAAACTCAGACCCGACCCAGGTCACTAATCCGAACATCCGTTTCCTGTTTACCCAATTTGAGACGGCATTCCAACCGGCCGACTATTCACAGTGGTTCTACGGTTTTGAATCGATGTCAACCTGGGCACAAGCTACAACCTCCAGAGGAGGAAACGATAACAAGATTAATATCGTGAGCGGTAGCGGTTGTGGTTATCAGGTAAACGAAGCCTTGCGTTATGCAAATGAAATCAAACATCAGATCAGCCTGCTGGATGGTGAAGAAAAGGATAAATACGAATACATTCAATATTTATGTAATCCAATTCTGGTTTTCCTAAGCATGGAAGACGCCGATATGTACGGTTCACGCCAATACAGCGAAGCTGAAATGGTTCGTTACGGCGGTACATTAACACCCAAATACGATACGCAGGAAGAGTTATTCGATCTGTGGTTACAGCAATTGAACGAAACACTTACTTATCTGGCCGAAAAGAAACCGGTAGATATCTTAAGTTCACAGGATTTTCTTTACAAAGGGGATTTAAGCAAATGGGCTAAATTTGCCAACTCTTTAAAACTGAAGATCGCAACCCGTTTGATCAACAAAGACAAAGCTCGTGCTTTACAGATCGTAAATGAAGCAGTAAACAATGCGGCAGGTCTTGTTCTAACACGTGAAGATGATATAGTTATCAACAAAGGAAAGAGAAACAACAACTTCAACAACAATCTTGACGGTCTTGGAGCAGGAAGCCAGCAGTTAATAAACTTCATGGTTGAAAACCGCGACCCTCGCTTGTTCTCTATCTTTATGAAGAATAGCTATAATGCCAATGTGATTCAGGGATTTTTCGATCAGGAAAGAGCTATTCCTTCTTACATTGAAAAAAATGTAGAATATAAAATAGAAAACGGAAAGAAAGTATTCACCGGCTGGAAAGCACCGGGTGAACCTTGGGTTCGTTACTACGGAACACCTTGCCAGATAGACTTGAATAAGAATCCTGAATTCGATGAATATTTCGACCCGAACGGAGTTTTATTCTGTTTGTATGACGAACAAGGCGTAAAGAAAACTTACTCTCCTATTGCTTATAGAAATAAAGAGTCTGTCAAGGGTAGTTTCACATATACCTACCCCGATGTTCCGGGGGTAGCTCCTGTTGAAGACAAAGAGCCCTACGGATGGTACGGACTTTATTTCTCAGCCGGAGAAACAAACCTGTTATTAGCTGAATTCAAGCTGTTAGGAGCTAATTTACCCAAGTCTGCTCAGGAATATCTTACTACCGGCATAGAGCAATCCGTACGTTCTTACGACTATATAGCAGGACAGAACCATCTGCCCTACTATGATAAACCTTATTCAAACGACCCGTTTGACAAATCTATCAAATTAACGGAAGAACAGGTTTCTGAAATGCTTAGTAAAGACGCTTACAAACTGACAGGCAATCTGAGAGAAGACCTTGAAAAGGTATATATCCAGCAATTCATTCACTATATGATGTTACCAATGGATATGTTCGTAACAGCTCGTCGTTCAGGTATTCCGATGAAAGATAGCAAAATCTTACCTCGAGTACAATTCGATCCGGTCTTAGGAGAAAGCTTTGTTATCCCACGCCGTTTCCCGGTTTCTGCTCCGGACAAGGCAGACCTGTTGTTCGATATTACCATTGCTGCTTATGAAGCTCAAGGATTTACTTACAGCGGTGAACAATACAATACACCGTCTACATTAAGCAAAGAACGTGTATGGTATGACAAGGAAGCTCCGGAACTGGGAGCAGGTCCTAAACTATAATGTTTCATCCCACTTTCGATAGCTTATGAACTGTTGAAAAACAAAGCAGAAACAGGTGACGCCTCTTATACTGAACAGCGTCACCTGTTTTTTATTTTAAGTCGTTAATACTCCCTATATTCGAATCTACCACCAAAGTATCATTCCGGCCGTTTCAGATAGATGTTGATACGCCGTGTTCCGTCTTCCAATAAAATCCCATCGGCAACAAATTGTTTCAGATCCTTCCGGGCGGCATATTGTGTACAGCTATTCAGCCCCTGATAAGTAAGCACCGTGATATAAGGATGCCGTTCCAGATACGAAAGTAACCGCTTCTCTTTCTCTTCGGGTGAGAAAACAGTTGTTTTAGTTTCTTTATACCGCTCCAGCTTCATCGTATTCAACTCATGCTTTAACCGGGCACAACAGCGGAAATTCACATTCTTAAAATGAATCGACTCGCTACGCAACTCCTTTTTATCCGTTACCGGACGCGATTTCAACGAAACACTGAAATAACCGATACCGTCGAGATAAACATTATAACCATCTTCCAGCTTTTCTGCCAGCAAATCCGCAATCACACGGATCGTCCCTTTCATATCCGGAACAGAAAAGGTAGAACGTTTAGCCGCCTCCGCTGCCAGATATTCCGAGTCTAATGTGTCCCAAGGCACAATACGGGGATGTAATACCGTTTTCTTTGACGATCCCTTTTTAGGCGGATTCTTTTCCATCTTGTAAATTGCAGTCATAATAGTAGTTGTTTAATATTAATACCAGGAACTTTTAAGAACAAACTCAGTACATTTTATTCATTTGACCTGGGTAAAACATTTATTCGACTAAGGTCAACTAAATATTCGACCTTGGTCAAATATATATTTTACCTTGGTAGAATAGTTTAAATAATATGACCAAAGATATAAATAATAACTGGAAACACCATAGGTTATGGCATGATTTTTAATAGATGAAATAACTATAATTCATCCGATAAAGAACCGTTCGAACCAGTATCAAACCGATGTTTCGCCCCCTATCCTTGCCAATTCGTATGGGACAGCCCTGGTCGATCCCGGGAAAGCTACCGGTTTCTACCGCCAAAAAGACAGAAACCGATCCATTCAAACGGCTAGTCCCAGGTCACGAACGCAGCCATATCATTTCCCTGTTATTCGAAAATGCCTTGCAAGAGACTTTAGACACAGTAGGTTCACCTACCGAGAAAAAGACAAGAAACCGTTTTTAACACTTTTGGCGGAAAATACTTTCCGCAGTGGCATACCGGAAGAAGATGTGATGAAATGGCTTCCCGTACATACGCAATTTCTACCTTTCGAGACGGAGATACGGACTATGGTACGGAATGTTTACCGGCTCTGGTCCGGCTGTGGAGGAACAACTTTTCTTCCAGTATTTCCGTTTGCCCGAAGTCGAAGAGAAAGGTGAATTGCTTCCTGCCGCAGAAATACTGAGGCGCATCGAACAACGAAATAAAATAAAATCCGGTATTCGCAACATGGCTCTGTTCGGTCGGTTACTATTTAAGAATAATGTAACAAAGAAACATACCAAGACTGGAAACTACTATCATGTGATCGAACTTTTGTAAAACAAAGGGGTGACGCCATTTTGATACCACAGCGTTACCCTATATACATTTAGCTTACAACCTGTTAATAATACAATCAAGAATAGTGATACCGGATTTAATTAAATTTATACAATAGACGTAAAATTACCCGTCTTTATGGAAGCCTGAAAGCTATTCATTAATATTTACAAACAAACAGCTCGGAAAAACCGCAATAAAGTAGGCTTACTCTTTCCTTCTAAATAGTTAATATTTGTAATAAATAAACATGCAACACTTGATATTCAGAGTGTTTGATGCTTAAGATCACTCTAGTTCTTTTAGAACTAAGGCAAAACGCCAACTAAAAAAACGCCAAGTTCTGAATTAATTGCTGTAAAGTATATCCAGAGTGAGTAAAACAGACTCTTGTTTCGCCAAAGCAGTGTCTATTTATGTTCAAATAAAACCATCAATTATGTTGAAAAACTTTAAGCCTGTAGGTTTATTGCTGTTGGCCGGAACACTAAGTGTTCCGGGATTTGTGTCCGCGGATACGGTTACAGCAATGCCCAAAACTAGCATTTCCCAACAAAATGGAAAAGTGACGGGAACAGTAGAAGATGAATTCGGTCCCGTAGCCGGAGCATCTGTCGTAGTGAAAGGAACAACTAATGGATCAATTACCGACATGGACGGTAATTTTACATTGGAAGGAGTAAAGAGCGGTGACGTTATTCAGATTTCTTTTATCGGGTATTCTACTCAGGAAATCAAATATACCGGTCAACCGAATTTAAAAGTAAAAATGGCTGAAGACGCTCAAAAATTGGATGAGGTCGTTGTTACAGCTTTGGGTATTAAACGCGACAAGAAAGCGTTAGGTTACTCTGTAAGTAGTGTAAAAGGAGAAGAGTTAACAGAAGCTGGTACGCCAATGAATGCAATGCAGGCTCTGTATGGTAAAACATCCGGCTTACAGTTGCAATCTACAGCTTCAGGTCCTTCTGGTGGTATGAACATTAAGGTTCGTAATGCCATTTCTTTAACTGAAGATTCTTCTTTAGTATCATAGTCTTTTTCTTCTTCAGATTTA
>OGPA01000314.1_pt1 | contig 54346 bp, 50 predicted proteins | sample 1552841 | NCBI WGS metagenome assembly OGPA01 (sample SAMEA2579916, study PRJEB22360) | human gut metagenome
AACCACGAGTATACCTGGCATAGCATATGCACCTCTCTTTATTAACTATATATATTTAATATCGGAGTAGATATTGTTTTTATAACATCACAGTATTGGATATTTTCCACGAAACAATTTTACTCTTAAATTGATTCCACATTTTTTCTATTTCTCTGCTTTCAGATAGATTTTTAAGTTCTGTATTCACTTTCTCAACACAATTACCAACAATATTATCATCATTATGTCTACCGTCTTGAAGTGATATTTTTCCATTCAAATCATATCACACTCTCCGTCATATTTCCATTTCAATTTACTCAGTCAAGTCACTTCGTCCATGTGCAGTGACCAGTCAATAATTCCCGTTTAACAAAAAACAGCTCCCAAAGGGAGACGATATCCTATATTTATGACCTTAGCAAGAATTGAATGTGAACCGTTAAGTAAACATTCAACCCACAGTGATAGAATCACAAATACAAGCTATCGTCTCCCTTTAGGAGCGTCCATCTTGTTTCCGACAAGTTACTATTTAATTCTTAAAACTATGGATTGGTGCAGGGATTCTTCCGCCTCTGTTTACGAATGCGGAACAATCAAACTGATTCACTGGCATGATTGGAGCATAACCTAAAAGTCCTCCAAACTGTACCGTATCACCAACACCTTTACCGATTACAGGAATAATGCGGACTGCTGTTGTCTTCTGATTTACCATACCGAGTGCCATCTCATCTGCGATAATTCCGGAAATCGTTGTTGCCTTTGTATCTCCCGGAATAGCGATCATATCAAGTCCAACGGAACATACACAAGTCATTGCTTCTAACTTCTCTAAAGTAAGTGCTCCCGCCTCTACTGCATCGATCATTCGCTGATCTTCGCTTACCGGGATAAATGCACCACTTAAACCGCCAACATAAGAGGAAGCCATAACGCCGCCCTTCTTTACCTGATCGTTTAGGAGTGCAAGTGCTGCGGTTGTTCCTGGTGCTCCAGCATATTCCAGACCGATTTCTTCTAAGATTTCTCCAACGCTGTCACCGACTGCAGGTGTTGGTGCAAGGGATAAATCAATAATACCAAAAGGTACATCAAGACGCTTAGAAGCTTCTTTGGCTACAAGCTGTCCTACACGAGTTACCTTAAATGCTGTCTTTTTAATTGTCTCACAAAGTTCTTCAAAATTTTTGCCACGAACATTTTCAAGTGCACGCTTTACAACACCTGGTCCACTGACACCGACATTAATAATCGTGTCTGCTTCTGTAACACCATGGAAAGCACCTGCCATAAATGGGTTGTCATCCGGTGCGTTAGTAAATACAACAAGCTTGGCATTACCAATACTGTCTTTATCTGCTGTCTTTCTGGAAGTTTCAAGAATTATCTCACCAAGCATCTTTACTGCATCCATGTTAATTCCTGTTTTCGTAGAACCAACATTAATGGAGCTACATACTCTGTCTGTTACAGAAAGTGCTTCCGGGATAGATTCCATAAGATATCTGTCTGCTTTTGTCATTCCTTTATTTACTAATGCAGAATAGCCACCGATAAAGTTCACGCCTACTTCTTTCGCACAGCGGTCTAACTCTTTTGCAATGCGAACAAAGTCTTCCGGACCTTTACAGCATGCACCACCTACTAATGCGATCGGTGTGATAGAAATACGCTTATTAACAATAGGTATACCGAATTCTTTCTCGATCTCCTTACCTACCTTTACAAGATTCTTAGCCTTTGTTGTAATCTTCTTGTAAATATTCTCGCACACTTCATCAAGAGATTCGCTGACGCAGTCTAACAGGCTGATACCCATTGTGATCGTACGAACATCAAGGTTCATCTCATGAATCATCTTATTGGTTTCAATTACTTCATTTATGTTTAACATAGCAGGCCTCCTAGATACGGTGCATCATTTCAAAGATTTCCTGGTGCTGTGCCTGAATCTTAACACCAAGCTCCTCACCAATCTGCTCAAGCTCGCTTGCCATAACAGGGAAAGTCTTAACTACTTCTTCTGACTCAACAATCATCATCATGTTGAAGAAACCGCCGGTAATGGTCTGATTAATATCAAGAATGTTTACATTATTGTTTGCAAGATACGTACAAACCTTTGCAATGATTCCAACAGAATCTTTTCCGAGTACGGTGATAATTGATTTCTTAAGCTTTTTTCCTTCCATAGTAAATACTCCTTATGTATGTATAAATATTAAAGTAATTAGTAAAAGCAATCAATTCTTACTCTTAATAATTACAATTCAACCTTTTTCCTGATGTACTGACCTCTGTATAGATTACAATCAATCATACTGATACGAACACTAAATAACACAGGTAGGTGCTGTTCTACTCGCTACCTGAAGTGTAAAGTCTGCTTTATTAAGATCAATATTATGTAATAAAAGCTCTACCTTTACTGTTTCGTAAGCCAGTTCACCATAGTTATTCTCTTTACTAAGATGCCCCAGAAAAATATGTTTACACTCTTCTCCAATTACCTTTGACAAAAACTGTCCGGCTCTCTCGTTCGAGAGATGCCCCTTATTCCCCATTATTCGCTTCTTGAGAGGATACGGATACGGACCAACCATGAGCATATTTAAATCATGATTCGACTCCACCAAGAGGGATTCACATCCCTGCATCTTCTCTACTAAATACTCATCATACGTTCCAAAGTCAGTTGCTACCCCAACTTTAGATTCCGTATCGCTTACTGTGTAACAGACCGGATCTGCCGCATCATGAAGGATACGGGAGGCTTCTATTTTAATTCCATCCATGTAAATTGGCTGGTCGGGTGTGATACTCTCAAAAAGATTCTTATCCACCTTTCCAAGCGAAGATGTACTTAAAATCTCATCAATTGTTCTGGCTGTAGCAAATACAGGAACCGGATACTTTCTAAGGAACACACCAAGACCACTGATATGATCCATATGTTCATGTGTCACAAAAATACCCTGTATCGTCTCCGGTGCTACTTCCATCTGTGACAGTCCCTCCACAATTCTCTTTCTGCTGATTCCCGCATCAATGAGAAAATGGGACTTTTCATTACCTACATATATACAATTACCGCTGCTTCCGCTGGCGATGCTCGCTAAATTCATCTATTTACCATCCTTTTGGCTCAAATTTACCAACCATTATATACTAAATTATCTTATTAGTAAAGAGTTAGTAAAGAGAAAGCAGGCTCTCTACCGCCGTTTTTATCTGATTTTCCGTTTCAGAGATTCCTAAATGGTTGTCGATCACTGTAGAACATTCCTTCCGGAATACTTCTTCCGGAAGTTGTTTTGCCATAATTTCATGACATTTTTCTTCGGTATATCCACGACCTTCTTTCAATCTTTCGATACGGGTTGCCTCATCAACATACACATACCACATCGTATCAAAATCATTTTGATATCCTTCTTCCAAAAGGAGAGCCGCTTCCACTGCAATGAAAGATGCTTCTCCCTTTTCTTTTATCCTTTGAATTCTCCGAAAGATTTCTTTCTTTACATTTGGATGTGTAATGGCATTCAGTCGGCTAAGCTTTTCCTGGTCTCCAAAGACAAGCTTTGCTAATGCCGGACGGTCTATTGTTTTATCTTTGGCAAGAACTTTCTCTCCAAATGCCTCTACAATATCTAAATAATTTTTTTGTCCAGGCTCCATCAGATCATGTGCCACTAAATCAGCAAGGATAATTTCTGCTCCATATTTTTCTTTTAAGATATTCATGACAACACTTTTTCCGGAACCAACTCCGCCGGTAATGCCAACAACTTTTATATCATTTCGCTTCTTATTTTGCTTCATACCAGGTCTTTCCTTCTTCAATATCAATAGACAGCGGAACTTTAAGCTGTGCCGCTCCCATCATCTCTTCTTCTAGTATTTTACGGACTTCTTTTCTTTCATTCTCTTTTGTTTCAATCAAAAGTTCATCGTGAATCTGTAAAATAAGCCGGGATTCTAAGTTTTCTTCCTGCAGGCGTTTACTTACCCGAACCATCGCAATCTTAATAATATCGGCTGCTGTCCCCTGAATAGAAGAGTTCATTGCCACTCTCTCTCCAAAACTTCGTTGCATAAAGTTACTAGAAGAAAGCTCTGGAATCGGACGGATTCGTCCGTATAAAGTCTTTACATAACCTTCTTTTTTCGCAAAAGCCACATTACCGTCAAGATACGTTTTAATTCCCGGATACGTTGCAAAATATTTATTAATATAATTACTTGCTTCTTTCCGGGAAATCTTTAAGTCCTGACTAAGTCCAAATGCGCTGATACCGTAAACAATACCAAAGTTTACTGCCTTCGCACTTCTTCTAAGCAGCGGAGTGACTTCTTCAAATGGTACGCCAAATACCTGAGAAGCGGTCATACGGTGAATGTCTTCTCCATGCCGGTACGCATCGATCAGGTGTTCATCCCCTGCCATATGTGCAAGCACACGAAGTTCAATCTGTGAATAATCCGCACTGACAAATACATAACCGGGATCTGGGACAAATACTTTGCGGATTGCCCTTCCAAGCGGCATACGAATCGGAATATTCTGCAGGTTTGGATCAGAACTTGATAATCTTCCGGTTGCGGTTACTTTCTGATGAAAAATACTGTGAATCTTTCCATCTTCCTGAATGAATGCAGCAAGTCCGTCTGCATACGTTGACTTTAACTTTGTAAGCTGACGATACTCTAAAATCTCTGATACGATTGGATAATCCGGTGCAAGCTTTTCTAAAATATCTGCATTTGTTGAATAACCCGTTTTTGTCTTTTTCGCAAAAGGCATTTTTAAATCTTCAAATAAAATCACACCAAGCTGTTTTGGGGAATTGATATTAAAAGTCTTACCTGCTTTTTCGTAAATATTTTGTTCTAACTCTTCAATTCTGCCAATAAGCTGATCTCCATACTCCTTTAAAGCATCTTTCTCAACTGTAATTCCATACTTTTCCATGTCATAAAGTGTAGCAACCGTCGGACGCTCGATGGTAAGATACAGTTCTTCCATCTCCTGCTCTTTTAACTTTTCAAGAACAAGTGGGTAAGCATGAAACGGAACATAAGAAAGATAGGCAGCCATCTGTACTGTCTTTTCTTCTTCCGCTTCAAATACTTCTTCTATTGCTTTCTTTCCACAGATTTCTTTTCTTGATGGAAGCATCTGTCTAAGGTAATCTCTTGCAATATCTTCATAATCATAAGCAGACTGCAGCGGATTCAAAAGATATGCCTGAATCCCGACATCCTGAATCTGGCTTTCATACTCTCTGACTTCCTCTACGAAATGAAGCAATGCTTTATAATCAAGGACAATAAGTTCTGTTCCCTCTTTTAAAAGTTCTACTATCTTTTCTTTCAAATAATCTTCTGTGACAAATCCACCGATTAATGCCAGTACGGTACCCTCTTTCCAGGTAAGAGAAATTCCTTTACAATTTCCGCTGACACCGATCATGCCAAGTCCTGCCCGTCCACTCTTTTTAATAGAAGAAAAGATATTCTCCACTTCTCCTAAATCAGAGGTTGTCACTACTTCTAGTGTTTCTTCTTCCTTTTCTTCCTCGTCAAAATACTTAAACAGACTTTTTAGCTCAAGCTCTTTAAATAACTGGTATGCTTCCTTTGTAAAAAGTGTTCCAATCTTTGCATCCTTAAAATCATAAGAAAGATCGCAGTCTTTTTTAATTGTCGCAAGATCTTTGCTCATTATTGCCTGTTCGTAGTATTCCTGCAAATTATTTTTAGCACGTGCAGGCTTAATCTCTTCGATATGATCATGCGCATTCTCAATAGAATGATATTCCTTAATAATCTTTGCCGCCGTTTTCTCCCCGATTCCAGGGACTCCAGGAATATTATCAGAAGTATCTCCCATAAGCCCTTTCATATCAATAAATTCTGTTGGGCTCACGCCGTAAAGTTCGCGGACATCATCCTCATAATAATCTTCCGTCACTGTTCCGGATGCCTTTGTTTTTGGAATCTTTACTTTCACTTTCTTTGTTGCAAGCTGCAATAAATCCCGGTCTCCCGATACGATTGCCACATCAAAACCGGCTTCTTCCGCTTCTTTCCCGATTGTTCCCAAAATATCGTCAGCCTCAATTCCCGCCTGTGTGATAATTGGAATTTCCATCGTTTTTAAGACTTCCTTCATTAACGGAACCTGTTCGTGTAACTCTGCCGGCATCGGCTTTCTCGTACCTTTATATTCTTTATATTTTATATGACGGAAGGTCGGTTCTTTCCGGTCAAATGCCACTAGAAGATGCGTCGGCTTCTCCTCTTCTACATAACGAAGCATAATATTTAGAAAACCAAGTACTGCATTCGTATGCTTTCCTTCGGCATTCGTCAGATCCGGCAGACCGTAAAAAGCCCGGTTCAACAGGCTATGTCCGTCTAACAGCATAATTTTATCTGACATATTTCCTCCTATAACACAAAAACCTGCGACTGAATTCAGATATTTTCTTTCTTCAGTGCAGGTTAGCTGGCATATTGAAGGATCGTCATGCTTTACTTAACACTTCCATCCTCTACTCTGCCAGACTTTACAATTTAAAGAAACATCGCAAAAACCAGATACACAAACATCCAGATAAGCATTACCGCTATCGTAAGAACGATTACGATCTTTGCCGCATACTTCCGCTTAGAATTCTTTTCTATTTCCAGATAACGGCTGTCCACTTCATTCTGAAGCTTCTCTTTAAAATCAGCGGCCAGTTCTTCTCCTTCATCAAGCTGTTTTAAACCGATCAGCATAACATAATAGATTTCCAGTTCCTCCCAGCAATCTTTACAACTACGGATATGCTCAATGAATTCTTTGGTTTCTTCTTTATCTAACTTATTATTAATGAAATTCAGTACCATGGACTGTGCATTCTGACAATTCATATGTTTCTCCAGTTCAAGATTATTTTTACACTTAAGCATTCTTTAAAAAGGCAAGATATCCTTTTTTCGCCTCATATAAATCAGACTTGCTGATGATCTCCCAAGGCGCATGCATACTTAACACAGCAACACCGCTATCTACAACCTCCATACCATAAAGGGCTGCAATGTAGGCGATTGTTCCACCTCCGCCATAATCAACCTTTCCAAGCTCTGCTGTCTGAAAAGCGACTTTATTCTCATCAAAAATACGGCGAAGTCTCGCAAGATATTCTGCATTCGCATCGTTAGAACCAGACTTACCTCTTGCTCCAGTATATTTATTAAGAACCATTCCTTTTCCAAAATAAGCACAGTTCTTCTTCTCAAATGCTTCTGCATAAGCTGGGTCATAGGCAGCGCTTACATCAGAAGAAAGCATCCTTGAACGAGCCAGTGTTCTTCTTACTGCCAGATTAGAATCCTGTCCCATCAATGCAAGAATCTCTGCAACGGTATTCTCAAAAAACATCGACTGCATACCCGTTGCTCCCACACTTCCGATTTCCTCTTTATCTACCAAAAGACAACAGGAAGTTCTGTCAACATGTCCCGTCTCCATCATTGCCGCAAAAGATGGAAATGCACATACTCTGTCATCATGGCCATATCCTGCGATCATGCTGCGGTCAAGTCCACAGTCTCTTGCAGGACCTGCCGGTACTACTTCGATTTCTGCAGAAAGAAAATCTTCTTCTTCTATCTGATATTTTTCTTTTAAAATGCGTAAAATATTTGCCTTTACTGCATCTTTTTCTTCTCCGGAAAGAGGACGGCTTCCTACGAGAATATCCAGATTCTCACCTTCAACAACGACTGATCCCTTTTTCTCCATCTGCTTTCCTGCAAGATGAATCAAAAGATCTGTCACGTAAACAACAGGATCTGCCGGGTCTTCTCCTACATTGACAGAAATTACTGTTCCATCTTTCTTGGCCACTACGCCATGAAGTGCAAGAGGAAGTGCAACCCACTGGTACTTCTTAATACCGCCATAATAATGTGTATCCATAAAAGATAATTCCGTATCCTCATATAACGGATTCTGTTTCAAATCAAGACGTGGAGAATCGATGTGCGCACAAAGGATGTTCATTCCCTCGGTAAGCGGCTGCTTTCCAATCTGGAAAAGAGCGATCGTCTTACCCATGCCGACACCATATACCTTATCTCCTGCTTTTAAACGGGTTCCCTGTGCGATCAGTTTATTAAGATCCTGATAACCGCAAGCTTCCGCTTCTTTGGTAAAATACTCTGTACATTCCCGTTCTGTCTTACATTTACTTAAAAATTCTTTATACTCTCCGGCGAGAACTTCTACATTCTTATCGTCCTCATCCGTATAACTAAGCCATGAATTCTCTCTCATAACATCACACCTCCATAAACGACTTTATTATATCCCAAGAAACGTTCCGGGTCAATCTAACGTACAAAGAATCTTGGAAAGACGCTCCTTATCTACCTTTTTCTTCTTTCCTTTTATTGTCAATAATATATTACTTTGTGTGAATACTTCCCGGCAGATCTGTGTCATACGCTCCGTTGTAACACTTCGGTAAGACTCTGTTCGTTCCTCGATATCTTTATAGTATACGTCAAGAATATGTCCTTCATAAGCTCTGACCCAGTTAAATTCTTCCGTATCATCCAATAAAAAGCCTGCATTATCTATATAGTGAGGCAGAACATAAGAAAGTTCATCTGTAATTCCTTCTTTCATAGACTTTAATACTTCTATAACTGTTTCTACAGAATCATAAAGATGTTTTGGCAATACTTCATAAACAAGAGTCATCTGCCCAATGTTATTATAATGCTGAAAACATGGGTCATAACTATATACGTAGCCTTTTTTCTCTGAAAGTTCCTGATGGATTTTACAGAATTCTCCCTCAAATAAAATATCAAATAACAGATTTTTCTCTGCCAGCGTATAGCGGGATGCATCAATGTCTACAGAAAAACAGACACAGGTTTTCTTGCTGTTTTTCACATAAATCTTTGGCTTTCTCTGTCCAAATCTCTTTGGCACCGGTGCGATATTCTCCCGTTCTTCTTTTAAAAAAGAAAAAGAATATGGCTCTAACAGCCTTGTCAGCACAGATAGAGAAGATTCCGGGTAATTTCCACTGATATAAAAGAAAATATTATTGGCAGCCAGTACCTTTTTTTGAAAAGCACAAAGCTGCTTTCTTCTTATTTTATTGAGTGTCTTTTTCTTTCCGGTAATCGTTCTCTCTAACGAAGTATCTTTCCACGCAATCTGTTTTGTAAAGTAATTCAGGCTGCTCTCCTCATCTTCTTCACGAATTTCTGCTTTAATACGCTTTCTTTCTGTATCAATTGCTTCTTCAGGCAGAGTAAACGGTGCAAATATTCCTGTCAGAATTTCTGCTGCTTCCTCAAAATGTGCCGGTGCACCTGTAATAATAAACTGAATAAATTCTTCATAAGTAGACGCATTAAAATCAAGTCCACACCGATCTAAGGTCTGATACAGATTCTCTCCCATGGCATAATGAATATTTTTAAATACGATATGTTCAAAAAAATGAGAAATTCCATTCTCTTTCTTTGTCTCAAACAGTGATCCTGCCCGCACATACAAGCACAGGCAGAAACTGTGAATACTTTCATTTTTATCGTGAAATACAGATACTCCTTGCGGAGTAATATGCTCTCTTTCCATCCACACCTCCAAAATTCATTTATTTTCTTTTTCAGCCACTTCGACTGTTTTGAATTCATCCTCATCTAAGGATGCAAGATCCATCTTAGGAAGTTCTGGATGCACTTCTTCCGGCTGTTCATCTATATCGATAATAAACGATGCGAGAAGAGTATCCTCATTCACTTCCTCTCCATCCTTTACATAAATCTTATCAACAATACCATTCACTTTTGAAATGACAGTTGTTTCCATCTTCATGGCTTCAATCACCATAAGCGGCATATTTTTCTGAACGCGGTCCCCTTCTTTAATCCGGATATCACAGATTGTTCCCGGTAAGGTCGCCCCAAGATGACCCGGATTCTTTGGATCAGTCTTTAACTTTCGATCTGCCTTTACTTCAAAATGCTTATCAAGAATCTTCACTTCGCGTAAAAATCCATTCACTTCAAACTGTAAAATACGATATCCTTTTTCATCTGGTTCTGACTTGCCGATAAACTTAATCAGCGTATCATTCCCTTCTTCAATCTGGATCGTTGTTTCCTCTCCCGAACGAAGACCATAGAAGTACACATGACTTTCTAACTTCGATACATCATTATATGCCTGGAAATGCTCGCAATAGTCCTCATATACCTTTGGATAAAGAGCATAACTTAATACTTTCTGCTCCATAACTTCCGGCTGTTCCATGGATTCCATGTAGTAATTCTCCCGCAGGTATGCTCCGATCGCATCAAAATCCACATCTGGAAGTAAGGTTCCCGGACGTACCGTAATCGGTTCCTGTCCTTTTAATACAATCTTTTGCAGTTCCTCCGGAAATCCTCCTTCCGGCTGCCCAAGTGCACCCTTGAAATACTGTACGATGGAATCTGGATAAGATAAATCTTTTCCTTTCTCTAAAATATTATCTTTTGTCAGATCATTTTTCAACATAAAAATTGCCATATCACCGACAACTTTTGATGTCGGAGTTACTTTAATAATATTTCCGAGAACTTCATCTGCCTCTTTATAAAGACGTTTAATATCATTAAAATCATTGCCGGCACCCATTTCTTTTACCTGAGCGGCAAAATTAGAATACTGTCCACCCGGAATCTCGTATTTATAAATCTCCGGATTTGGAGAATCCATATCACTCTCAAATGGCTTATAAATCTTACGTTCATGTTCGTAATAATCATTTAAAACAAGTAATCCGTCCGGATCAATTCCTGTATCACGCTTTGTTCCCCGCAGTGCTTCCACTAATGCATTCATTGATGGCTGGCTGGTAAGGGAACTCATCGAACCAATCGCACAGTCTACGATATCTACCCCTGCTTCTGCTGCCATCAGGTATGTTGCAATTCCATTCCCTGTCGTATCATGTGTATGAAGATGAATCGGAACACGTACTTCTTCCTTTAAAGCTTCGATCAGCTTCTTCGCTGCATATGGCTTTAATAAAGAAGACATATCCTTTAATGCGATCACATGGCATCCCATCTTTTCTAACTGCCTTGCCTTTTTACAATAATAATCTATCGTATATTTCATTTCCTTTGGATTTAAAATATCTCCGGTGTAGCAGATGGCTCCCTCAACAATCTTTCCTGTCTTTAAAGCTTCTTCTACCGGAAGCTTCATATTTTCCATCCAGTTCATACTGTCAAAAATACGGTAAATATCTACACCATGGTCACTGGATACCTTAATAAACTTCTTAATAACATTATCCGGATAGGTACTGTATCCAACTACGTTTGAAGCACGAAGCAGCATCTGTATCATAACATTTGGCATACGCTCTCTTAAAATATCCAATCGTTTCCATGGAGATTCTTTTAAAAAACGATACTCCGTATCATATGTTGCCCCTCCCCAGGCTTCAATTGAATACGCATCCTTTAAATACAGGTTTGTCGCTCTTGCCGCACCTGCCACTTCTTTTGTCCGCATTCTTGTCGCAAGTAACGACTGCTGTCCGTCACGCATCGTCGTATCCGTCACATACAGCTTCTGACTCCGATAAACTTTCTGGGTAAATTCTTCCGCTCCTAATCGCAAAAATTCATCTCTTGTCCCATATAGCTTTCTCTCTGTATCTACAACCGGCACTTTTCGATCTTCTAAAAACGGTTTTGGTCCCGGATTAACATTAACCATCTTGTTTGCAAGGAACTCTAATATCTTTGTTGTACGGTCTAATTTATAATGTAATTCAAATAATTCCGGTGTTTCTTCTATAAATGTAGTAAAACACTTTCCCTGATGAAATGTCTCATGATTCAATACATTAATCAGAAATGTAATGTTCGTCTTTACTCCATGAATACGAAGTTCTTTTAATGCACGTACTGATTTATGAATCGCATTCTCAAACGTCCTGTCATGAGAAACAACTTTTACAAGTAAACTGTCATAATGCGGTGTAATGATCGCACCTGTATAAGCAGTACCGCCATCAAGACGGATTCCCCCACCAGAACCAGAACGATACAGATCAATCTTTCCTGTATCCGGAAGGAAATGATTCGCAGGATCTTCTGTCGTCACTCTTGCCTGTAAAGCATAACCGTTACACTTCACCTCATTTTGCGAATAAATATGAATCGTCGGAGAATTTAACGGATAGCCTTCCGCAACAAGAATCTGCGAAATAACAATATCGATCCCTGTCACCATCTCTGTCACCGTATGTTCCACCTGGATTCGTGGATTCATTTCGATAAAATAAGGTCTTTCCTCCTCATCTACAAGGAATTCCATCGTTCCTACATTCGTATAACCAACTCTTCTTGCCAGTCTTTTTGCAGAATCTAAAATCTTCTTTCTTGTCTCATCAGAAATTGACCATGCCGGGGCAAATTCAATTACCTTCTGATTCCTTCTTTGTAAAGAACAGTCTCTATCATAAAGATGAACGATATTACCGTAATTATCTCCAAGAATCTGCACTTCAATATGCTTTGGATGGATCAAATACTTCTCAATAAAAAGCTTTGACTCGCCAAAAACACGTTTTGACTCATTCCTTGACTTCTCAAAAGCTTCCTCCATCTCTTCCGGACTCTTCACGATACGCATTCCTCTGCCGCCGCCGCCATTACTTGCCTTTAACATGACTGGATAACCAATCTCGTCTGCAACCTTACTTGCGGTATCTGCATCATGAATAATAAAATCACTGCCATCTATAATCGGAACTTTACTTTCCTCTGCTGCCTTCTTCGCGGAAATCTTATCTCCCATGATATTCATCGCATCAACTGTCGGCCCGATAAAAACAATATCATTCTTCCGACACGCTTCTGCAAACTCCGGACTTTCTGACAAAAATCCATATCCCGGATGAATGGCATCTGCCTTCTTCTCCTTTGCAATTCGGATAATTGTCGGAATATCCAGATAAGCATCCACCGGTCCTTTATCCGGATTTAACGGATATGCCTCATCTGCTTTTGTTCGAAACAACGCATACCGATCTTCCTTTGAATAAACCGCTACTGAGCCGATTCCAAGCTCACTCAATGCCCGAAATACACGAATCGCTATCTCTCCTCTGTTTGCGACAAGTACTTTTTTGAACTTCTTTACTTCCATTATCACAATTACCCCTCCAAAACTACAATATTTTTCACTCAAAAGTTATACTTCTTTCAAAACAAAAAAATTCTTCGCATTCAAAATCTTATTACATAAGTATACCTGTATATTTTTACAAAAACAAGGTGATTTTCTGGCATCATATATACATTTTTCCCAGTCCATGCTATACTATTTAAAGATTTAGGAGGAGATAACAATGAACGTGAATAATTTTTTGCAGTCCGAAGTAGCCCAGTTCGTCGGCACTGCTGCAGCAAACACCATTGGTCTTGTTATCGGAACAATTCATGAAGATATTAAGGCGCTTCTACAGATTCCGGACGAATATCAGGCTATCAGTATTGTATCTTCCCGAACCGGAACTGTCGCACAGGCGATTGCGATCGATGATGCTGTAAAAGCAGTGAATGCGAAGCTGCTTCGTTTTGAGATGGCAATTGATGCTGGCAAACAGTGTGGACAGGGATGTCTCTTTGTCCTTGGTGCAGAGAATATTTCCGATGCCAGAAGACTTGTGGAGATTGCCTTAAAGCAGATTGATTACTGGGCTGCCTGCATTTATATTAATGAAGTAGGACATATGGAATCCCATGTCACTCCACGTGCCGGTGAGATTCTCCATGAGATTTTTGGCACACCACTTGGCAAGGCATTCGGCGTAATTGGTGCCGCTCCTGCCGGAATCGGTATTGTCGCCGTTGATCAGGCAATGAAGGCTGCTCCCGTTGACATCGTATGGTATGGCTCTCCATCACATAATCTTACAATGATGAATGAATTTTCCGCAGGAATTTCCGGAGATGTATCCGCTGTCCAGAAGGCTTTAGAAGCCGGAAAACAAGTTGGTTGTGAACTGTTGCGTGTCTGCGGCATTACGCCAATTTCTATTACTAAAGTTCATGAGGTCTGCGGACCAGATTATGTAAAAGAGAACTATACACCAACATCCTGTTTAAAAACAGATAATACATCAGATGAGCGATGAGTCCCATCTGATATATTCTCCGGCAGAATTACAAAGATGTCGAAGCATTGCCAGAAACAAAAGAACTTATAGAAAGGGTTGGGATTATTTATGAAGGTATTACTTTTAAATGGAAGTCCACATCCTAACGGATGTACTTTCCGCGCACTCTCTGAAGTGGAAAAGACACTTCAGCAGGAAGGCATCGAAACAGAAATATTTTTTATCGGTCATGATCCGATTCGCGGCTGTATGGGCTGTGGTATGTGCCGTAAGAACAAACTTGGAAAATGTATTTTTGGAGAAGATGCTGTTAACGTAGTTATCAAAAAGATGGAAGAATGTGATGGTCTTATTGTTGGTTCTCCTGTTCATTATGCCGGAGCAAGCGGTGGAATCACTTCTTTCCTTGACCGTATGTTTTACTCTACCGGAGGTTTCCCTTACAAGCCCGGCGCCGCTGTTGTAAGCTGCCGTCGTGCCGGCTCTACTGCCGCTTTAGAACAGCTTAATAAGTATTTTATGATGAATAATATGCCTCTCGTCCCTTCCGCTTACTGGAACATGGTACATGGAAACTCACCGGAAGAGGTCGAACAGGACTTAGAAGGTCTTATGGTTATGCGTACCTTAGGCCGCAATATGGCCTGGCTGTTAAAGTCTATTGATGCCGGAAAAGCGCATGGAATTTTAGCACCAGCAGCAGAACCTAAGACACGAACGAACTTTATCCGCAAGTGTGAGCCGACAAAAAAAGAAAATGAGGAGAAGAACTTCGCACCATATTTTATTTCTTATAATAAGGTGAATAAAGAATACCAGGAAGAGGAATAGAATTCTGAGTTGAGAATTAATAAAATAACTTGGCTAAATTACCTTAGATTTTATAAAAGAAAATTCTTATAAGTTTGGTTTTGTTTCGTTGTGCTAAACGTTTCATACTGTTTAATAAATCAACCTTGCTCAAAAATGAACTCGTAAGATTACAGTCAAAATATCACAGCACAAAGTCTTAAAATACAACTCTTATAAGAATTTTCTGTTTATAGTCTTTTAGCAATTCAATAATAAATATTTCTTCAGCTACTATTTAATCCAGTCTAAGAGAAGCGGAAATTTACTAAAATTCAAATATTCTCTCAAATCACCACTAATAAATATAACATGATGAGATTTTCTATATAATAACTACCTCCTCTATTTCTTCCTCCAAATTTTCCCGTCCCCAAGCTTTCATTTGTCCTTTTCCCAGAATTTTATACAAACGTATACTGTCTTCCCCTTCCTCTACATAAGCGGGAAGTTCTCGTATCAGTTTATTATACTTTTCTTTCGTAACCATCATTTCAAAAGCAGACTTCTGCACTCTGATTCCATATCCAAGCAAATATTTAGAAAGCTTTAACCTCTTTTTATTATCAACAATATCATAAATAACTAAAACAAAGTATCTCTCTGATTGAAATTCTTCTATAGTATCAAAATAATATTCTTCATCTATATCATCGAATTCGAACCGGTTCATAGATATTCACATCCTCCATCTCAATAGCTTTTGCTAATTGGTTTACCTGTAATTGAATAGCTTTTCGAAAGCTTACAGAATAATCAACATAGGACAAATATTTTACTGAAGTTTGCAACTTTTTCTCCAGTTTATTTAAATATTTTTTCAAACCTTTTTTTTGAAGATATATACCAGGCTCATCTAATCTAGTTGCAAAATCATCTAAAGCTATTTCGTGTCCATTTATCATACTCATTACTGTAGAATCTACAATAATAGCTCTCCATTCTTCCATCAAATCACTAGCTAACGTAGGGTGCTTTTCTGCGTCTCTATGCATAAATCCAAAGTATGGATTTAATCCTTTTGTATCAATTTTACAATACACTTCATTCATGAGAATAGAATATCCCAAACTAAGCATTGAATTGAACTCATCTAATGGTGGACGCCTACTTCTTCCTTTAAACCGAAATTGTTCATCAACACATTCTGACAAACCTTTAAAATAATATTTTGCCCCCTGTCCTTCATAACCAATAACCTCAGGAATACTATCGCATCTAAAAACTTTCGTCCGACAAATATTTATCATTTTTTGAATCTCATCTAACTGCATTCCTTTACTTTTTTCATAACGCCGAAGAACTACACTTTGATTTTTTAATTTAGCATCAATAATCTTTTTTGCCAATTTCAAGGCAAATTCTGTATCATATAACGCACATTGTTTTCTTTGCCTTGCCACATTAATATGCCCTGTAGACTGAAGCCTTCCAAAATATACTCCACCTTTTGAAAAATACGAAACCGGAATCCCTCTTTTTAAACACTCTTCTATGCATTGTGTTGTCATTTGTGATTTTCCCATAATTGTAATCGCTTCTAAAGATTCGATTGGCAATGAACGTTTCATCCCATCTGCATATTTCACATTACATCTGCATCCATCAATACCAACAACTGCCCCATTTTCATTAATATACAATAAACTCATTTTCCTCTCCTTTTTTGAAAGTATTTTTTCTTGTTTGTCCGTCCCCTTCCGGGGACTCTTCTATCTAAATACTTATCAAACATTATGAAAAGAGCATGGGAATTAAAGTTTCCGTCCCCTTCCGGGGACTCTTCTATCTAAATACATGCAGTTGAAACAGCGAGCAGATACTATTATGATTTCCGTCCCCTTCCGGGGACTCTTCTATCTAAATCTGATACTGATTATTCAAATCTGTACTAATCAGAGTTTCCGTCCCCTTCCGGGGACTCTTCTATCTAAATTGTAATCTCAGGTATTGTGGAGGATATTCACAAAGATTTCCGTCCCCTTCCGGGGACTCTTCTATCTAAATACCATGAGCCAATATTCTCTGCTAGGGCAAATTTTTTTGCCAGTTTGCGTGGCAAATGATATTTTTATGATAAAAGAGTTTAATGTTTTCATATGATTATCCTCAGGAGACTATTTTAAGCTTTGCGTGGAAAACAACTTATTATAATCCTATTATAGCAATGCTTAACTTTCTGTAATTTTAATTTCACATTGTCCAAATTGATAGGTTCTTCCACTATATTTTGTTATTTTTAAAGTGTGCGGTGATACTCCCTTTCTGGAATCGCTGCGATGTCCATGAGCCTTTGGTGTAGAGGTCTCTAATATATTAGAAACAACCTGTACCGCCTCTTTATCTGAATACATATTGTAAGGAACTGTTTTACTTATATAACCCGCTCCTCCCCCTATTGTTATAACATATTTTCTATCAGGACTCAATGCTCCATATTTTTTATACTGCTTATTAGTATTATTAAAAAAATATTTAACTGCTTCCAAAATATCTTCTTTTCTATAATTACAGATACTTTCATCAATTGTCATATCAAAATAAATTTTTGTTTTGGGTTTTAAGCATTCTCTAAAAATAGGAAGCACTCTATCTTTTCCGTCAATATTCTTATCTATTTTCTGGCAAAGAATTAAATCTTTAACACTCATTGGTTTACTGTCACTGATTCTCATTCCAGAAAGCTCATCACATACCGCATTTTCTTTTTTTACTTTTTCCCTTTCCAGTGTATGAAAAGTTTCTTCTAATATACGCGAGGATCCTCTTAGTTTCTTTGATAATTCATTTCGGTTTCTTGCTCTACTATTATACCTAATATCTGATTGTAACTGTCCCATCTGTGAATTCTTTGAAAGTTTATAACCAAGCAAAGCAGTTCTTACCGCCCCCTTCAAACTACTACCTGGTATATATGGTAAACCATATGGATCTTTTACAAATAAAGATATATCCCTGTTTCTCTCTGTCAAATCTGTATAGGAACAGTCCAAGCAATATTTTGCCCAGATGCTATATGTTGACTTGGAAATAGCATTTTCCTTCATCCAAACATATAAATCTCCATTTCTTCCAAGTATATAACTTTCATAAGCATCAGAAAGCTTTTCTTCCAAAATATGCTTATACAAAATTTTTTTATCAAAAATCCAAGCCTTTTTATCATCCTTATCATAAACATATTCTTTTTTCCCAAGCTGTTCTCCCGATCCAATAAATACGGGTGCTAATGTTGTTAATTCTATCGTATAGTTTTTTAAATAACTGTTCATGAACTCACCCCCAGAAAAAGTGGCAGTCCATACCTGTATACAGAATGACTCCCCTGGCAGGAAACATCGTAAATATCTCCTTCATAAACATTTTCAAAACAGGAACCCGCTACAAAATAATACAATGTTTTTTTCTTCTGAAAGTTTGAAGAATACGTATTAGAGTATATAAACCCACTTCTTTTTATTAAAAGATAACTTGCATTCTGACAGGCAGTTTCCATCTCCTGTTCTTTCGGTAAAGAAATGGATAAACTAATATATTTTTTATAGTTATTATTATTGAGCCTATTAAGAAATTCTATTGGACATTCTAATGCTTCTACCTGAAATTTTCCAAATCCGCTGCTTCTCTTTCCACCGATTCCTACAAGACCTACTGCATTAAGGAGCATGGAAAAATAGTTTTCATCTTCCTTCGTCTCAAAAGCTGCACATAAATATAATCCATTCTTTTTTCCGAAATGGTACACACCTACATGATAGGGCTCTGCATCTTTTTCTCGTCCTATCATAGCGTTGGATCGCATTTCATACTTTCCTAAGTTTTTAAAAAGAGCCACTTCCGCTATCACATCAAGTCCGCCTTCTTCATACACATCCAATTTATTTATTGGGATATATTTTAACTTTTTAAATGCTTTTTTCTTTATAGAACTCCCATCATCTTTTACATCAAATGTCATATATGGCTTTGGGATATAGTACCTATCATCTATATAAGGCAGACCATCTGAAAAACGAATAGAACCAGTTTTGCACTTTTCAACCAGCTTTTTTATTCCACCTGGTAAATGCATTGCTTCCAAACATAGAGCAGAAAATATCGTATCTGCATGGGCTACAAATTCTCCGTCTGTAAGCATTCCATTTCCAATATGTACTCCTGCCAAAAAGTGCATTTTTAGTATTTTATAAAACATACGCTATACTTCCTTTAATATTTTATTACAAGAATTGACAACTTTAGAATCTATATCTCCTATTGCAGTTTCTACTTTTAATCCGTTTATTTTAATCTTACCGTATCCACGTGAGCCATGCCCACCAATATAGTCATATTCTAATAACAGCATTCCCTCTTTAATTGCTTTAAAGTCTTCCTCTATTTCTGCTTCTTCTTCGACATTATAAATAACATCTAATCCAAACTTACTTCCGCGGATTGTCCTCTCAATCTGTCTTGGATTTGCAATCGCTGTCAAACGATTGATTGAATTTTCAAACTTTACTTCTGTTACGGAATCAATTCCTACTGTTTTTAATTCCTGTTCATTTAATAGAAACATATCTGAAAAAAGAAGTCTGCTCGGTTTTATAGCGTTTTTATTAGATGAACCAAAAAGTCTTAATATAATTTCAGGGTCAGCATTATGATCCTGAAGCATTGCTGTTTTGGAATACTGTTTCGCAAGAAGTGTTCTCATTTTCCCTTTAAAACTACTTCCTGGTATCATTGGCTTATCAGTATAACTATCTCTTATTACCGGAGAATCTACAGCACCAATTGCAGAAAATTGACTGGAGCCACCGATATGCATTCCTGTTACAACCTCTATTTCGCCTGATATTTTTAACTTTCCAAACATTCTTCTCACCTATGCATCCTTTCCACCATAGTATTTATGATATGCTACCAATGCTTCTACATATTTTGTAAATAATAAAAATAGCTTTTTACTATCTTTAATTTGCTTTACATATCCAAGTAAATTACTTTTCTTTACAAATTCTGCAACTTGTTTATCCCTCCCCGCTTCATAAGCAATGCGTAATCGTAAATACTGAATACGTTCCACATACTCTTCTCCAAGTTTATTGGATGATTCATGGATAATATCATTATATAATTCTGTGACTAATGAAAGAATCCCTCGAATTTTAGATGTTGTCAATCTTATAACATTTCTTCCATTTCTATCTTTTTCTATTAAAGTCTTTATCACTTTCTCCGCCTCATCTACATAATTCTCACTTGTTAACCCCATTGTTTTCCTCCTCCTTTTCTCTTTTTGTGTACACATAAAGATAAATTGCCATTTCCAGCTCTTTTGCGTCCTTTTCCACCCGAATCCATTCATACATTTTCTGAGAAAACGCTCTATGTTGATTTCTTTTTTCTTCTATTTTTTCTTTAGTATCTTCCCTTTGTGCTTTAGGCTCCATTCTTCCAAGAAAATAGGCAAAACGGGCAATATTAATCTTATCTTCCTTCCTCCGCCTTATAAGTTCTAATAAGTTATAGAGAAAATTCTTTCCCTTATCATCAATATTTTTAAAATATTTTTGAATGAAATACAATTTTTCTTCTACTACATTCTCTATAAATTCTTCCCATGAGAAAGTATATTTTTCATTAAATAGCGCAACTGCATTCTTTCCTTCCATACTTTTTGCTGATTCTTCCAACAGTCCTGTTTCCCTTGCCATAATAGATATCGGATATTTGGATGGATAAATACCGATACCTGCACTTATCTTTAATGTATCCTGGGAGTATTCCATTAAATTATCATGTAAATCTACAGCAAATCCAATAATATCATCCCAGGCACCGACAACGAAGATGTCATCTCCTCCAGAGTAGACGATAAGTGCATTTCTTCTATCGTCCTCTCTTTCCATCTGTGCCTCTTCTTCTAAAATACTATATCCTCCTTCTTTCAGGAGCGAATTTATATGGTATTTAAAGAACATAGAAAGCTTTCTTGAAAAGGTTGCTGTTCTTGACAGCGTAACGTATTTGCTGCCATTTTTCTCATTTTCAAATCCTCTTACAAATGCCTGCCCTAAATTGTCAACATCAGCCCGCATTACTGCAATACGCTCTATTCCTGTTGCTCTTTGTCCAAGTTCTTCAAAAGTTTTCCCTTCAACATAATCTCCTACCCATAACTTGGTATAAACATAGTAACCAGAATACGGTTTATTTTTACTGTAGGAACGAATATAATAATTATCCTCTTTCATTCTTTTTAAAAGTGAATCTTCTGTATCTGTAACAAGATAACAGTTTCCTGGAAGTGGAAGACACACCTTTTCTTTCTTACTAGTAACTGTAAAAAAATCTCCATCTAAAATATTTCCTGACATCTGTTTTAATGTCCAGCAAATCTCACATTCTGTCTCTCCATCTTTTAAACGATCATGTCTGTGGCAAATACTACATTCTCGCTCTCCATCTGGCATACCAGAATGATTTAACTTTATAATCTGTTTTGGTGAATACCTATGTAACTTTTTAAAAGAAATTTCTTTAGAAACGTTTTGGAAAATTTCTCTGTAAGAGCCTTCCGGCTCATTCCAAAAGTCACTCGCACTACAGACTGCACCGCCTCCTGCGATATAAAGCTGTGTCTCAAACATTTCTAAAAACCATTCGTTCACTTCTTGCTCAAAATCATCCACTATTTTTCGTACTTTTTCTGTATTCGGCAGTAAAATATAGGAATGACCTCCTCCCGAATAAATCAGATTCACTCTGGATAAGAATAATTTTTCCAGCAGGCTATCTATCAAATGTTCCATCATAATTTCCAGGTAAAAAGAACGGGAACGGAGCCCTTTTAACGCGCCTTTACTCGTAATAGTATAGATAAAGTCCTGAATTCCCGAAATATCCATGCTATATAGATAAAATACCTGCCTGGAATAAAAGCTTGTTGCCTCCTTAAACAGCACTGTCTTATAATCTGTTATTCCTTCCTGCAAAAGATATTCGTGAATACAAGTTGCAATTGCTGCAGTCATTTTCACATGATCATATAAGGAAATATCCGCCAATTCATCTGTAGATGTGGAAGAAGGTACAAAAGTCGTAGTTGCTTCTAAAATCTCCAGTACTGCATTCACATAAGCATCATTCCACTGAAACTCTGATAAACAGTTCTTAATTTTTTCTTTTACCCCAGAATAAAATCCTTCCGTATATGGAACTCTTTTGTTAATCGGACAATTCATTACCCCATTTATATCCATCATCATCGGACGATATAACTTCTGCTCTTGATTACCATTTAAAATATTAAAAACACTTTCTAAAGGCTGATCTTTTATAAATCCCTTTTCTCCGTCCTCCTTACTTCTCCTATCCATCGCCGCTGCAATATTATCTGCAATGTAGGTGATATAGGCAAGGGAATTCCCCGGCAAGCGTGCAACTTTTAACTCTCTTGCATGATGGTATCTTACTTGATTTAAAATCTCTGCATCTTTTATATTTGTCTCTTCTTTCAAAAAGTGATAACCACTTTCTGCATGTGTTCTCCTGTCAGAAGTTCGATAAATAATCTTTCCCACATCGTGGAGCAGACTGCCGATAATCAGCTTTATTCGTTCATCTGTCATCTGTCTTTTTCTCTCCCTTCTCTACATCTCCCATTCCTAGAGATGATTTAATTCCTATACCTGCATATTCTCCAAAAGCAATAAGCATATGTGCTAAATTCACCATTTGTTCCGGTCCATTAATATGTATCACAATTTCTCCAATAAAAGCAGAAATCCATACTCCCTCCAAAGCATATCTTACACTCTTTAGTTTATAACGTTGTATCAATGCATATTTTTCAAAATGCTCTAAAATCTCCTGTCCCTCTACAGATGTATCACTGGCAAAAGCATTATATTTATTGATAAGACTCTGAAAAATAAAATGCACATCTGGCATAAAGACATAGCCTCCATTACTTTTAAATGCTGTAGGTGTCACAAAGCGTATTGGAATATTTCTTGCATTTTTCTGAAAATAATACTTTTCAATTAATTCGTCATAACTGCTTCCAGACAGGTTCCATTTTGTAACTTTTAATTTCAAATCCTTATGTTTCATATAAAAATGTTTCTTTGTTACAAGGACATCAATAATCTGCTTTCTGGCCTCTACGTTCAAAGTACATATCGTCCATTTAAAATGATTATTCCGCATCTCAGAAACACTTTGATGAAAAGGCTTCTGTCCATTCCTGTGCAATACTTCCCCGTATGTCGGGTCAATCTGTTCCATAAGAATCCCATGCATTAACGATGATATATTATAAGTAAGTTTTTCTTCTTGTTCGTATTCTATCCATAATTCTAATTTTGCAAGCATGTTATCTCCATTTTATCAAATCAATTATCAACTGATTCATCGCATTGTAAGAATCCCAATAGTTCTCCTTTATTCCCATATTCAAGAGTTGCACATATTCTTTTAGCATACTAAGAATCTTCTCTGGTGTATACCCATCACTATATTGTTTTATCCATTCTCTTGTCACTGACACGATTTTGTGTGCAGCCATATTTCTGACATTTTCCTCAAATTCTCTTAATCTTTTGCTTAAGTTTATAAGTTCTTCATTGTTTGAATATTCCTCAATGCAAGGTAATAAATTAGAAGAATAGACTGGTGTAGATTTAAAATTCAAACCAAAGTTATTACGAAATACCTGCAGAAGCCGAGGATTCGTTTCTAATTTATTTATATCCCATTTTTCCACACCTTGCTTGTTAATCTTTACATACTGTCTGTAATTAAGACCGCCACTTTCTTTTAAAGCAATCTGAAATAAATCAACTAGTACTGGTGTGATTCCTCTGATAAAATCAACATATTCTTCTTTCTGTACCTTTATCTGCAAATTAAGAATATGCTCAAAAATACTACAAACTTTCTCATCAGAAACAGGTAATATCTTTTTTTTCTCTTTTCCAAGTTCATTATCTATTCCTATAAAATTTAACTGTGTCCGGTGAAGTGCCGCTCGCAAATACTTCTGTGCTATTATTGGAAGCGGCTCAATTAATGTCTTTACCTCCGATAATGCAGCACTGTAATCATAAGCCTCAATGTATCTAATAATGTTCTGTCTTTTTATCTCATCTAATAAATTGTTCTTCTGTGATTCCTGACAACGATTTTTAAACAATTCTTCGCTATTATCATCATCACATTCCCAATATAACTCTACATCATAATCATTATGACTCTCTAAATGAGGATTAATCTTTCTTACTGGTGTACTGACCTGAATCGTCTTCATCCTTCCCTCTGATAAAACCCCAAGAATTTGCAAAGAACTCTTCATCGCCGGAGTCCCAGAAGACACATTAAGATACAGCTCACATCCTTCATACTTCATCAAAATATCTTGCAAAATCTCCTGATACTCATCAATAAAAGAATCAAAAATCTGAACTTCTTCCAAGTCTTCCCGCTCTATGATCACAACCTCAAAAGAATGTCCTAACTTCTCACCTAACTTCTTCAAACAATACCTGTATCTATCATTCTGTCTATGAAACTCTAACATCTCCTTAGACATATATAAGTATACAATATCCGGTTTATACACACGACATATATGTAGCATAGCCCCATCTCGACAATTAGAAATTGGATCTGTTCCTCCTATTGGTGAAAACAACACTCTAACCATTATATCCTCCCACAATCCATTCATATCTGTTTTTCTTTTTACATTTTCAACAATTTTTATACTATATATAATAATTTATTTATACTATTTTCTCAATATTTTTCTAAATTTTTATTATTTTCAATTACATTACAATTCCCCAAAAATTTTTCTTTTCACTATTTACCAAAGATTTTTTTAATACATTAAAAATAAAAAAATATACCATAGTAAATGTACACTGTATAACAATTATTGGCACAACTACTATGATATACTTTTTTATTTTTAATCTTTTTATAAACTTACTTCTCTTTTAATGCTACTGCCTGTTTAATCAGTTCTACTGTTCCATCGATACCTAAGATACTGCTGTCAATGCAAAGATCATAACTCTTTAAATCCCCCCACTTTTTAGAAGTGTAGTAATTATAATAGCTTGCTCTCTGCTTATCTGTCTTGATAGCTACGTCCTTCACTTTCGCTTCTGGAATCTCGTACTGTTCCTGAATACGGGACTTCTTAAAGGACATTGGCGCATGAACGAAAACATTCAGCTTATTGTCATAATCTTTTAAGGCGTAATCTGCACAGCGGCCTACGATAATACATGGACCTTCGTCTGCTACCTTTTTGATTGCATCAAAGGAGGCAAGGAATACCTTCTGATTCAGAGGCATATCAAAGGATGTTGCATTATAACCTAATGCATATGGATCCATTACAAGAGAATAGAGAAAACTTGTTGTAGGCTTTTCATCAAAGTTTTCAAACATCTCTTCGCAGATACCGCTTTCTTTCGCTGCTACTTTTAATAGTTCTTTATCATAAAATGGTATGTTGTAATATTGGGCGAGCTTCGTTCCGATTTCTTTTCCGCCACTTCCGTACTGTCTTCCTATTGTGATTATTGTGTTCATGACACCACCCCTTTTGTCGTTCTTTTCAGAAAATGCTTACGCCTGCTCTTATTATAATTAAAGAATGTCTCGGCGGTTTTGCATTTGGTTACATTATACACTAATTTTCAGACAATTTCCACAAAAACATTTTGTATATGTTTGTTTATTTCTCCCCACACAGGGACATTACCAGATGATTTATCACTTTTTCACACCTTATTATATCCCGAATTTCTACAAATTCATCTGGTTTATGTGCATATTGCAGGCTTCCTGGACCGTAGGACATACATTCTGTATTATGCAGCTTTCCTGCGATGACTGCAGTATCTGTGTAGCCGGTAAAGGCTTTGACCACAGCTTTTTGTTTTATCTCTGCTTCTATTGCTTCTTTTAAGTTTTTAAGAAGTACGGAATCTGGATTTTTTTCGATATATGGCCGGTTTCCTGTAATATCGTAAGAAATCGTTATTCCTGGTCGCGTGTAATTACTTTTCCGTTCCCTATTAATAACATTTAGCTGTCCTCCTAAATTTTTTTTAGATTAGAAATTGAATTTATTTTTTTTAACTGATATAATGAAATACACTATTTAAATTCTTTTGATTTTGTCTGCTTTATCCTATGATAACAGACTTAAATAGTTATAAAATATTCCATTCAGAAAGGTTTTATTGATTATGAAAAAATCTCTTATTGAATTCTACACAAGACTTGCTCATGGTCTGGCTGTACAGTTCGGCTCTAACTGTGAAGTTGTTGTACATGACCTGCAGGGAAAAGACATAGAACACTCCATCATCGCCATTGAGAATGGACACGTAACTGGAAGAAGAATCGGTGACGGACCTTCTCAGATTGTTCTGGAGTCTCTTCATAATAGTAAGCAAAACTTAAAACAGGAAGATAAGCTCGCCTATCTCACAAAAACAAAAAATGGAAAAATCTTAAAATCAAGTACAATTTTTATTCGTGATGATTCTGATAAAATCATTGGAATTTTCGGAATCAATTATGACATTTCCTTAATGCTTGCTATGGAAAAAGAGCTATCTTCCTTCACTGGTACTATTGAAGAAGATACTACCAAAGAACCTATTGCTGTAAATATCGGCGATTTATTAGACGAATTAATCTCGCAGAGTGTACGGCATATCGGTAAGCCAGTTACCTTAATGACTAAGGAAGATAAGGTGCAGGTTGTCCGCCTTTTAAATGAAGCTGGTGCTTTCCTGATTACCAAATCCGGGCCAAAGGTCTGCCAGTTCTTAGGAATATCCAAATACACTCTGTATAGTTACTTAGATGAAATAAAATCGAAAAATACAATCTAATATATTTATAATCTTCCAGAATCATCATTATTGAAATTATATGATTCTGGATGACCCTAATTTAAAAATTCCCTTTGTAAAATTACTTAAAATAAGAACAACTCCAAATGTACAAAGAGCAACAACCCAATTCTTCATACTTCCGAATTCTTTTGATCCGGCTCCCCCAGCCATGTATTTTATCGCGGTTGGATAAAGAGAAAGACCAATTGTAAAAATTACAGTTCCAGTAATGACATCCGGGAATAGTTTTCTAATCTCTTTTACAAAAATCCCAAAGATGATTGCAACGATACCGCCGATAATTTCGGCACCAAGTATCGTTCCCATATCAAATTCACCACAATGATATTATAATTTCAACAAGATACTTCTGCAAATTCTTCCTCAAAAGAACTCGTAAAAATTAGATAAATAAAAGATTTTGCAATAAAAAAAGAAGTCTCTGATATTTTCAGAAACTCCTTTTTTCTGTTATTCTAAAAGACATGGGTAAATTCTTATTGTTTTCCAGTAGCTTTATATGATTCTACATTTTCTCAATGCTTGTCATAACTCCGTCAAACTCTGCTTCCCTAGTATCCTACCTAATCTTTGCAACAAATTGCTTTCCAAATTCAATATCTTTAAAAAGCTGTGTCTGCAATGCTTCTACGGAAGAAAAACGGCTTTCTTTTCTGTGATAATGTAAGAGTTCTACAACCATCTTTTCTCCGTAAACATCCTTATCAAAATCAAATATATTGGTTTCGACTGTTTTTTCACTGCTGTCGTTTACGGTCGGCTTGGTTCCGATATTGGTAATGCCATAGTACACTTCATCATTCCAGTGAATTTTTGAAACATATACGCCATTTGGCGGCAGTAATTTAAAGGATGGCACTTTCTGATTTATTGTTGGAACCTGTATCGTGCGTCCTAGCGCATTTCCATGAATAATCTCTCCGGAAACACTATAGTTTCTGCCTAAAAGTGCACTGGCTTCTTCCATGTCTCCTTTTTCAAGAGATGCACGAATTCTTGTGCTGCTGATATCTTTTCCGTCTAACTGCAGTTTTTCAACAACGATAAGATGATATCCACATTCTTCTTCTAGGTTTTCTAAATCTAAAATACTGCCGGACCGGTTCTTTCCAAAATGAAAATCTGTTCCGACAACAATGACCTTTGCCCCTACTTTTTCTACAAGAACTTCCCGGATAAATCTCTCCGGAGTAAGTGCAGCAAATTCTTTTGTAAAAGGATGCTCAATCAATATATTGATTCCTCTTTTTTCAAGAATTGTTTTTCTCTCTTCTTTTGTATAGATCTGTTTATATTTTGTATCACCGGTAAGGGTTAGTCTGGTTGGACGGTCAAAAGTAAATACAACGCTTTGAAGTCCATGAAGCTCCTGTTTTTTTACTTCGTCCATTAAAAGCTGATGTCCTCGGTGAATTCCTTCAAACTTTCCAAGTGCAACTGCGGTGTTTTTAAAATGAAAGTCTGAGCTTGTTATATATTCCATTTTTCCCTCCGAAACCGCTAGTCTTTTGCGGTATGGATTTTGTGAGTATTTACAGGAACAATTTATAAGGTTTTAATACCTGGTTTTCCTGAAGCTGATAAATCCCTATAAAATTATAGTGACTGTCATATACACGTACTCTGTCACCGACTGTGTATATGTACTCCTGCTTTTCATTTGCGTTCTGTCTTTCTGCTGATGGTTCTTTTTCGTATAAATCTACAGCAATTGGATTCCCGTTATAAAGAAGTTTTTCTCCCTTCTCTTTTACAAAAACAGCTGGCAGATGTAAAAAAACCTTGTCAACTGGTATGATATGTTCTGACAGTGTATCTCTGTCCCTCATTTCTTCTATTTCTGAAAGAGTAAATCCTTCCTCAATTCTAAATGAAGAAACTCTGGTACGGATAAGGCCTGCCATGCATCCTCCACATCCTGCTTTTACCCCGATATCGCGGCAAAGACTTCTGATATAAGTTCCTTTTGAACAAGTTACTTCAAAAGTAACATAAGGGAGTTCTATCTTTTTAATGTGAATAGAAGAAAGTGTAACCGGACAAGGTTTTCTTTCAATAACGATTCCCTGTCGTGCCAGCTCATAAAGCTTCTTTCCATTTACCTTTTTAGCTGAATACATGGGTGGAATCTGGTCATACGTACCCTGAAAAGAAAGAATAATGTTTTGTATTTCTTCTTCTGTGACTGTTACTTCTTTTTCCCCAAGAATCTTGCCACTGGTATCTTCGGTGTCTGTTTCTTTTCCAAGGAGAAGAACTGCCTCATAAGTTTTATCCCAGTCTCCAATAATATCACAAAGCTTGGTTGCCTTTCCAAGACACACCGGAAGTACTCCTGTCGCATCCGGATCAAGCGTCCCTGTGTGTCCGATTTTCTTCTGATGTACAATTCCGCGCAGCTTTGCTACTACATCATGGGAAGTAAATCCTGCTTCTTTTTTTATATTAAGAATTCCGCTTATCATAAATTGATTCCTGCTTTTCTCCTGATTCATTTAACTGATGCTCTACCATATGTGTGATATTCATAACGATATCTCTTGGCTGTCCATGCACAGTACAGCCGGCAGCTTTGATATGACCACCACCACCAAAAATTTGAGCGATCGCGCTGACATCTACCGCATCGTTAGAACGCATACTTACTTTGAAGTTACCATCTTCTTTCTCATAAAGAAGAATGGCACATTCAATGCCCTCTGTTACACGAAGCTGATCAATGATACCATCAAGATCACTGCTGTTAATTCCGTAAAAATCAAAATCTCTTTTACGGATAATCGAAAAGATTACTTTTCCATGTAAGAGTACAATACTTTCCATAAGTGCTCTTCCAAGTATCTGATTCTGCACATAAGATTTTTTGTAAAATGTTCGATCAATGATATTTTCTGAATGGATTCCTTTTTCAAGTAAAGCACCTGCTGTCTCCATCGTCTTTCTTGTTGTATTGGTATGTTTGAATACACCTGTATCATGAACAATGCCCATGTATAAATCCTGTGCACAGGCAGAGGAAATCTTTTCCCAGTCAAACATAGAAAATAATACTTCACAAGTAGAAGAAGCATCCGGTACGATAAATTGCAGATCACCAAATCCCTGATTGGTAAAATGATGATCTACGCATATCTTGTATTTTGCTTCTTCAAAATATTTTTTAAATTCATGAAGACGTTCTGTATCGGAACAATCAAGAGAAAAAAACAGGTCATACGGTTCCGTACTTTCTTTTTTTTGAGTAATTTGATCCGCATATTTCAAAAAAGAAAACTTTTCCTGTACCGGTTCTAATAATAGTGTTACCTGTTTCTCTGGATACTGTTCCACAATATAGGTATAGAGTCCAAGACAGGAACCGATACAGTCCCCGTCCGGATTCATATGACCGGATATGGCAATTGTCTCTGCGTTCTGAATCTGAAGTTCAAACTCTTTTTTTCTTTCGGCAAATGTCATATTTTCTCTCTTGTCTGTACTCATTCTTCGGATGCCTCCTTTTCTTTTGCATGCATTGCTGCATTAATCTCATCAATCTTCTTTGACATATTTACGCCATATTCTATCGACTGATCAAGAATAAAACGAACATCCGGTGTGTTTCTTAAGTTAATACTGCGGGCTAATTCACGACGGATATAGCCATGCGCACTTCTAAGCCCCTCTAGAGTAGATTCCTGTGCTTCTTTATCACCAAGTACACTGATATAAGCTTTACAGGTCTTTAAATCCGGAGCCACCTCTACGGATACAACAGAAGTCATAGGAGCAATTCTAGGGTCCTTGATCTCTCTGGAAATAATCCGGCTTAATTCTTTTAATACCTCAGAATTAATTCGGGTATTTTTTACACTGTTTTTTCTCATATAACAGCACCTCCTGTTATCTAGGAATTTCTTCCATTACGAAAGCTTCGATCTGATCGCCCTCTTTAATATCATTATATTTTTCGAAAACGATACCACATTCGAAACCTGATTTTACTTCTTTTACGTCATCTTTGAAACGCTTCAGAGATGCCAGTTCTCCTTCATAAATAACGATACCGTCACGAACGATACGTGATTGTGCATCTTTTGTGATAGAACCGTCAAGTACGTAACATCCAGCGATTGTTCCAACTCCGGAAGCTTTGTAAATCTGACGTACTTCTACGTGACCGATTACTTTTTCTCTGTAAACAGGATCTAACATACCCTTGATCGCTGCTTCAATATCTTCAATCGCATTATAGATGACACGATATAATCTCATATCAACCTTTTCTCTTTCTGCGGCAGCCTTTGCCATCGCATCCGGACGTACATTAAATCCGATGATGATCGCATTCGATGCGGAAGCTAAGATTACGTCGGATTCATTAATGGCACCTACACCACCATGAACAACCTTGATCATAACTTCTTCGTTAGAAAGCTTCATAAGACTCTGTTTTACTGCTTCTACAGAACCCTGTACATCGGCTTTTACAACGAGATTCAATTCTTTTACATTACCTGCCTGAATCTGATCGAACAGGTCATCAAGAGATAACTTATTCTTTGTCTCTTCAAGCATCTTTTCTCTTCCATAAGCAATAAATGCATCTGCTGTTGCTCTTGCCTCTTTTTCATTTCCATGAGCCATGAGAACTTCACCGGAGAATGGTACATCGTTAAGACCAAGAATCTCTACTGGTGTAGATGGGCCTGCTGCCTTTACACGATTACCTTTATCATCCATCATTGCACGAACACGACCAAATGCGTGGCCTACATTGATACTGTCTCCTACATGAAGAGTACCTTTCTGAATAAGGATTGTTGCTACCGGACCACGACCTTTATCAAGCTTCGCCTCGATAACAAGACCTCTTGCTCTTCTCTTTGCATTTGCCTTAAGCTCTAATACCTCGGCAGTAAGAGAAATCATCTCTAAAAGTTCATTAATTCCTTCACCTGTCTTAGCAGAAACCGGTACAAATACTGTACTTCCACCCCAGTCTTCTGCAATAAGACCATACTCTGTAAGTTCCTGTTTTACACGATCAACATTTGCGCCCTCTTTGTCAATCTTATTAACAGCAACGATAACTTCTACTTCGGCAGCCTTTGCATGGTTGATCGCCTCGATTGTCTGTGGCATAACACCATCATCTGCAGCAACAACTAAAACAGCGATATCTGTTGCCTGCGCTCCACGAAGACGCATAGAAGTAAATGCTTCATGACCAGGAGTATCTAAGAATGTAATCTTTTCTCCATTAATCTCTACTACATACGCACCGATATGCTGTGTAATTCCACCTGCTTCGCCTGCTGTAACATGTGTAGAACGAATTGCATCAAGAAGAGAAGTTTTACCATGGTCAACATGACCCATAACACAGACAACCGGTGGTCTGCTTGTTAAGTTTCTCTCATCCTCTTCTTCCTCTTTTAAGAGTTCTTCGATCACATCAACTTTTACTTCTTCTTCTGCAATACAGTTGTATTCTAAAGCAATCTCTGCTGCATCATCAAAAGAAAACTCTGTGTTGATCGTAACCATCTGTCCAGCCATGAAAAGCTTTTTAATGATAACTGATGGCTGAATCTTACAGGCATCTGCTAAATCTTTTAAAGATACTGGATCTGGCAGAGTAATATTACGGATTACATCTTCCTTTGGCTCTTCCTGTTTTGGTGGCTGTACAGGAGTCTGCTGCTGTTTCTTATTGTTCTTCTGCTTTCTCTGTCCGCCAAAATCATTGTTGCGATTATTGCGACGGTTATTCTTTCCACCACGATTTTCATTTCTGTTATTCTCTTTATTGTCGCGGCTGTGCTCACGATTAATATCATGACGGTTTTCTTTACCGTTTCTTGTTTCCTTTGCGTTAATCGGAGTATCTCCCATAGAAGACTTGTTTCTTCTGTCATTACCGCCGCGGTTATTGTTTCTGTTGTCCCCACGATTATCATTACGGCCGCCACGATTATCGTTATTACGATTATTGTTTCTGTTATCTCCACGATTATCGTTACGATTTCCTCTGTTATCGTTACGGTTGCCGCGGTTATCGTTATTACGGTTATTGTTTCTGTTATCCCCGCGATTATCATTGCGGTTTCCGCGATTATCGCGGTTATTGTTTCTATTATCTCCACGATTATCGTTACGATTTCCTCTGTTATCGTTACGGTTACCGCGGTTATCGTTATTACCTCTATTATTGCCAGATTCTTTTTTCTGGAATTCTGCTTTTAATTTTTCTACATTTTCATCTGATACCGTACTCATATGACTCTGTACTTCAACTCCCTGCTCTTTTAACTTTGTAATAATTTCCTTGCTGCTTTTATCTAATAACTTTGCTACTTCATGTACTCTCATTTTTGGCATACACTATCCCTCCATATTCAGATTTATTTTCTTAACGATCGATTTTGCAAAACCTTCATCCAAGATACAGATGGAAGCCCTGTACGCTTTACCTATCCAATGCCCTAGTTCTTCCTTTGTCGCAAATATCTCCATAGGCACTTCATAATACTTACACATGTTTCGGAACATTTTTTTCGTATTGTCAGAAGCGTCTTCTGCTACAATTACCAGACAGGCATTGCCGGATTTCACTTCTTTTTCAGTAGAAAATTCTCCACTGGCAACTTTACCAGCCTTTGCTGCAAGTCCAAGCATGGATAATACCTTACTGTTTTGTGTCAAGTTCCTTCAACTCCTCTTCTAATCGGTCATATATCTCATCAGGAATGGAAATCTTTAAAGAACGTTCCAGTCCTTTTGAACGTCTTGCTTTCTGAAGACATTCCGCACAAAAGCAAAGATAAGCACCTCTGCCATTCTGCTTTCCTTTCACATCAAGGACAACTTCATTCTCCGGCGTTTTGATTACCCGGATCATTTCCTTCTTTGTCTTCATCTCACGACAGCCTACACACTGTCTAAGTGGTATTTTCTTTCCCATAGCTGTTCACCAGATTCCGTTCTTACTGTTCTGGTTCTTCTGGGATTTCTTCCTCGAAAGATTCCTCTTCTTCAGAACTGCTTTCTGCTGCTTCTGTCAGCTCAGATACTTCTTCTGTTTCTTCTGCAGGTGCTTCAAGATTGAAATCTTCCATCTCATCAAAATCACCAAAATCATCACCAAAGTCTAACTCTTCAGAAAGTTCTGCTGCCTGACTCTCACTCTTAATATCAATCTTATATCCGGTCAGTTTTGCTGCAAGACGTGCATTCTGTCCTTCTTTACCGATTGCAAGAGAAAGCTGGTAATCCGGAACAACAACACGTGCACTCTTTTCTTCCTCATCTACCTCTACGGAAATAACATTTGATGGGCTTAATGCATTCTCAATTAATACTGCTGGATCATCGTTCCATTCAATAATATCAATCTTTTCTCCGCGAAGATCACTTACGATTGCATTAACGCGGGCTCCGTTGATACCTACACATGCTCCTACAGGATCTACGTTAGGGTCATTGGATGCAACTGCAATCTTTGTACGGGAACCTGCCTCACGAGCAATACTCTTAATTTCCACTGTTCCATCATAAACTTCTGCAACTTCTTTTTCAAAAAGTCTCTTTACAAGCTCTGGATGTGTTCTGGAAACTAAAATCTTTGGTCCCTTGTTTGTATCTTTTACTTCTACGATGTAAAGTTTAATACGGTCTGTTGGTTTAAATACCTCGCCTTTTACCTGCTCTTTTTCTGTGAGAACAGCATCGGTCTTATCATCAAGACTTACACTGATATTCTTTCCATTACAGCGCTGTACTACACCTGTTACAATATCTTTTTCTTTATGTGCAAAATGTTCAAATACAACTCTTCTTTCTTCTTCTTTAATCTTCTGCACAATAACACTTCTTGCATGCTGTGCTGCGATTCTTCCAAAGTTCTTTGGAGTAACTTCGATATTTACTACATCCCCAAGTTCATAATGGAAGCGAATCATCTTTGCATCTGCTAAACTGATCTCTGTTGCAGGATCTTCCACTTCTTCTACTACAGTCTTTTCTACATAAACAGAGATGTCGCCTGTTTCTCTGTCCATATTTACCTTGACAACTGCGTTCTTACCAAAGTCACGATTACATGCTGCAACTAAAGAATCTTCAATCGCCTGCATGATTACTTCTTTTTCAATATGTTTCTCTTTTTGTAATTGATTTAAAGCATCAATTAATTCACTCATTTTCTCGTATCCTCCTGTTTATCTATATTTCTTTAAAACTCAATCGCAAGACGGATCATGGCAATATCCTTACGGTCTAATACCAGATCTTTTTCGTCAATTTCAATCGTAACGGTATCTTCTGTAAAGTCTTTTAAGACTCCTTCAAATTCTTTTTGTTTGTCAATGGCTTTATAAAGCTTGCACTCTACTGCCTTTCCAATACTTCTCTTGAAATCTTTCTCCTTTTTTAATGGTCTTCCAAGACCCGGAGAACTTACTTCTAAAATATATGCATCAGAGATAAAATCTTCTGCATCCAGTTTCTCTTCAAGAGCCCTGCTGATCAAAACACAGTCATCAATGTTGATACCGCCTTCTTTATCTGCATATATGCGCAGATACCAGTTCGCACCTTCTCTTACATACTCCACATCTACAAGCTCAAAATGATTCTCTTCAATAATTGGAGTTACAAGTTCTTCCGTCTTTGCAACAATCTCTGTTCTTTTCATGTTGATTCTCACCTCTTTCCCAGACATACAATAAGAGTGGGCAACCACCCACTCTTATCATCTACAGTATACTATTCGTAGTATAACAGGTTTTTTTCTATTTATCAAGGGATTTCTTTAAATTTTACCTGTTATCTCTCGTTTTTATGCGATTTTCCTACTCATCTTCCGTTTCGATCGCATCTGTTTCAATAACAAACTTCACACTGCCTTCTGCGCCTTTTTTAATTCCACCGAAGGACTGATATCTCTTATCTGCCTTTTTCACTGCCTTAAAATGATTGATCACACTGTCAAGATCATCTCCTGCAAGATCAGAAAGTTTACTGATTCCGTCATTATTAAATGTTTTTAATCCCTCTGTAAGAGTATCACTTCCTGTTGCAAGCTTATCAATGCCAGAAGTAAGCTGACCACCTGCGGAATCTAACTTATTCATTCCGGTGGAAAGACTCTGTACGCCGATTGCTGCGGCATTCACACCCTGTGCATATGCTTTAACACCTGTTACTAACTTTTTACTTCCTTCTACAAGTTTACCTGTTCCTTTATCTACAGAATCTGCTCCGGTCGTAAGACTGTTATTATTACCTGTTAAAGTAGCTGCTCCCTTTGTCATTGTATCAAGACCATCGGAAAGGCTGCTAAGACCGGAAGTGAGATCTTTCATACCGCTTGTAAGCTTTTTATTATTTGCTGTAAGATTCTTCGCTCCACTGTTTAGATTACTAACACCTTTGATCAATGCCGGTATTTCACCTGCTGCATCAGATAAAGAACCGGTATTTGCCGCAAAATTCTCTAAAGTAGTTGCCTGTTCCTTCATACGTTTCAAAAGAGTCTCGATATCTCCAAGACTGACTTTCAGTTCACCAAGCGTAAGCTTATCTGCACTTGGAACATCTACTAATGCATTTTTAGCATCATCTGTCAGGCCACTGATTTCAATGCTTGATGGCTCTACACTTACACTAACTTTACTGTCGATCGCATTCTCTAATGCACTCTTCATCTCCGGTGTTAAACCATTTACACTGTCAATCGCTGACTTCGCTGCTACTTTGGCATCTGCTGTTGCTTTACTGCTCATAGAACCTTTCTTATCAGAAATCTGTTTATTTGCCTCTTCTGTTGCCTTACTGTCTACATCTTCTAACGCTTTCTTTGCACTACTGAACTTCTCTGAAACTTCTTTATTATGTTCATCTATCTTACTATTGTGCGCCTCCACTGCTTCAGATAACTTCTTCATCTTATCAATTGCCGATTGAATCTCTGCTGCTGATTCCTGTAACTTTTTCGCATCACTTTCTAACGCAGAGGATGCCTTCTTTACTGCCTTTAATTCTGTGTCACTTGGCAGTTCCAAATTACTCATTCCAGAAACCTTATTATTTAACTTTTTGATTCCATTTGCAAGATCATTGGCTCCCTCTGTATAGTCTGTAATGCCTTTAGAAAGAGCACCCGCTCCCTGTTGTAACTTATCGGTTCCACCTGCTGCTGACTGCAGACCGGCATCTAAACTAGAAACTCCCTTCGTATAAGAAGAAATACCGGAATTTAATGCCTTTGTTCCTTTTTTCAGTGCCTTTAATCCTTCATTTAAGGACTCTACACCAGATTCTAACTGACTGCTTTTAGAATTTAATGTATTAAGACCGGATACAAGCTGTTTTACACCGGCATTTGCAGTAGATACACCCTTGGTATATTCTCCGGCAGAAGAAGAAAGGGTTCCCATACCTTCTGATAATGCTTCACTTCCATCGATCAGCTTATCTGTTGCATCCGTCAGCTTATCCATATTTTCTTTTAAATCATCGACATCATTTAAATCACTTGTATCGATATTTTTTAATGTTCCTGTTGTTGCCGCTGTCGCTGTCAAAGCAAGTTCAAACTTATCTGCTTTGGCAGTTACTTCTACATAATCCGGAATATCTACATCTTCTAATTTATCATAAGAAGCAAGATTCAGACTGCTCTTTAAACCAGGGAATGCCAGACCAACTACAACACTCTTATCTCCGTCACTGATTACTTTACCATTCTTAACTTCGATGTTAGAAAATACATCGGAAGAAAGAATCATTCCAGTAACCATTGTAAACGGTGTCTTTATATTGTATTTTTTCCCTTTTACTTTTACTGTTTCGTTAGAATTATTGTAATAATCAAAACGAATCTTGACTTCACCGCTCTTACCTGCCATATCTTTCGGATCCATCTTCTCGCCGTCAAGATAATAACTTACCTTCATAGTAACAGGAAGTTCCTCATTTGTTTCTCCCTGGTAATAAATATCATTACCTTTTGAATCCCAGACGATAGAACCGTCTGCATTCTGGGTAAATGTCTCATCGCCTTTTACATTTTTAATATTCGTAAGATTAGAAAAATCCTCTAATGCATCACTGCTTCCATGGTTCTTTAACCAGTCACTTACAGTAATTTTGTCTACACTTCCGTCTGCATTCGCATTCACATAAACAGTTTCTGACTTATCTACTTTTGTTTCTTTTTTCTCTGCGGCACTTACCGGCATTGCAATTCCTACTGCCATCATGGCACTCATAAGAATAGCAAATGCTTTTGAAGTATGCTTTATAAATCTTTTATTTCTCATCTTCATCACTCCCTGAATTGTTGATATATTTAGTTATCAATATGTTTCATTCCACCTGTCGTTTTACAGATTACCTTATCAAAAATAAGGAACATCGTTGGCAGCAAAGTTAAAACAACGATCATACTTATAATAGCACCTCTTGCTAATAACGTACAAATAGAACCGATCATATCTACCTGTGAGTAACAGGCTACACCATAGGTCGCAGCAAACAGACTCAATGCACTCGTTATAATAGAAAGCATATTTGACTTGTGTGCAATGCTGATTGCCTCTAATTTATTCTTACCATTTCTTCGTTCCTTCAAATACCGGCTTGTATAAACGATCGCATAATCTACGGTCGCTCCAAGCTGTATTGTTCCAATAACGATGCTGGCAACAAACGGAAGACTGACACCCTGATAATACGGTACCGCCATGTTAACCGCAATCGCAAATTCAATAATCGATACCAGGATAACCGGCAGGGATATTGATTTAAATATAATAAGAATGATAATAAAAATCGCTGCGATTGAAGCAACATTTACATTCTGAATATCAATATTGGTAACATCTTCAAGATCCTTCATCAAAGGAGCTTCTCCGATAACCATCGAAGTTTTATCGTAGGACTTCGTTATCTTATTAATCTTTGCAATCTGTTTATTTACCTGCGGTGTTGCTGATTCATACTCAGAACAGATAAAGGCAAGTTCATGATCGCCACTTTGCAGCATACTCTTTATATCCTTTGGAATCATTGATTCCGGAACAGTTGCTCCAACAAGTGAATTCATGCTGATCGTCCACTTTACACCTTTTACATTATCAATGGCATCTAACATATCCCTTTTATCTTTGGAATCCATGTTGCTGTCCATCATGATCATATGCATCGTACTCATATCAAAGTCTTCTTTTAATTTATCTGTTGCCACATTACTTGGAAGAGTCGATGGCATTGACTTTGCAATATCATAATAAATCTTTGTATTATTATTTCCATGGATTGCCGGAAGTAACATTACAAGGAATACCAGCAACCATATCCAATGATTCTTAATAATAAAGTTTGATGCACCATCTACGCTCTTAATCAGCGGTCTGTGCTTTGTCTTCTCGATCTGTTTATCAAATGCAAGAATCAGTGATGGAAGAATCGTTACACAACATACTACACCGATGATAACACCCTTTGCCATAACAATACCAAGATCTCGCCCCAGTGCAAATGTCATAAAACAAAGTGCTGCAAATCCGGCTACGGTTGTGACAGAACTTCCGACAACTGCTTTAAACGTACTGGCAATCGCATGACCCATCGCCCGGTTCTTATCTTCTGAATATTTTTCTTTATACTCCTCGTAACTATTTAGCAGGAAAATGGAATAATCCATCGTAACTCCAAGCTGCAGAACCGCAGTCAGTGCCTTTGTAATATAAGAAACCTGCCCTAAGAATACGTTACTTCCTAAGTTATACAAAATAGCAATTCCGATACTTAATAAGAAAAACACCGGAACAAGGAAAGATTCCGTAGTGAATTCCAATACAAGAAAAGATAATACTGCTGCAATTACAACATAAATTGGCAGTTCATCTAACGCTACATCTTTAATATCGTTAACAACTCCTGACATACCACTGATAAAACACTGCTTATTCGCCAGTTTCCGCATCTCAGCAACCGCATTCATCGATTCATCTGACGATGTCGTATTATCAAAAAGTACGATCATCATCGTGGCATCCCCTTTAAAAAATGCTTCTCTTAAATTCTTTGGTATCATCTGGATTGGAAGATTCAGATCTGCAATATCATCGTACCAGAGAACATCCTTTACATGATCAACTGCCTCAAACTTTCTCTCAAGCTTCTGTACATCTTTCAGTTCCATATTTTCGACAACAACCATCGAGAATGCACCCATACCATACTCATCTACCAGAATATCCTGACCCTTTACCGTCTCAAGCGTATCCGGCAGATAACTAAGTAAGTCATAATTAACCTTTGTTGTTACTGTTCCTATTAAGGAAGGTATCAGTAACAAAAATCCAATAAGCAATATAAGAAACTTATGTTTCGCAATCTGCTTACCCATCTTAATCAACAAACTTATCATCCCCTTCTTCAATCTATTTTATTTTCCTAACCAACATTATATGCAAAAAATGACCATTGGTCAACACTGAGTAACGCACAATTTTCCTCAATAAGCGAAACTGAATTTTGGTCATTTTTACGTTATTGACTTTTGGTCATTTTTGTTGCATAATGTACCCAAATACATTCAACATCGCTTAAGGTGGTATTATTATGGGAAAAGTTGAGACAAATAAAAAACAAAAGAATACAACATTATTGCAGACCTCTTTTGAACTGTTTACCGAAAAGGGTTTTACTAAAACAACCATTTCCGACATTGTAAACCGGGCAGGTCTTGCAAAAGGAACTTTCTATTTATATTTTAAAGATAAATATGATTTAAGAGACCGGCTTGTAACATATAAAACAAGCCAGCTTTTTGGGAATGCACATACGGCTTTAATAGAACAGAATATTCAGGGTTTTGAAAACCAGATGTTTTTCGTCATTGATCATATTATAGACCGATTAGAAAAGGAACCGAAGCTTCTTCAGTTCATCTCTAAGAATCTTTCCTGGGGAATCTTTAAAAATGCTTTTGAGAAGACTGTCCCGGAAAATTCTCGACAGTTTTATGATTACTATCAGGATATGCTGACACAGAATCATATCTCCTGCGAGAATCAGGAATTAATGCTTTTTACAATCTTAGAGCTGGTAGGTTCTACCTGCTATAGCTGCATTTTATATCAGCAGCCGGTATCCATGGAAGAATATCTTCCTTATTTACATCAGACAATCCGGCAGATATTTATAACCTTCACAAAACCGATGGCTGATTAGTTGGGAGTAATTTGGGGATGAGAGACTTCCGATTTCAACCTCAAATCTTTCCCATGCACTATTTAATTTAAAAATCCAGCCAAAGACAGCCCTCGAAGAGAAAAGCGCCTCTATATTTGTGGCCTCGGAGCAAGGTTTGGATGCGAGCGCATAAGCGAACATCCAAACCGTCGCGACTAAAGTCACAAATATAGAGGCGCTTTTCTCTTCGGGGGCGTCTGTTTTGCCTAATAAATTAAATAGTCCATCCTCCTATCATGGGATTCGGACGGTACTTTTTCTACGATTTGAAAGTCATACCCCAATGCCGCTGTTATAATCTCCTCATGGGATGCGAGATATTTATCATAAAATCCACCGCCGTATCCAAGACGATTTCCGTTTTTATCAAAGGCAAGTCCTGGGACAAGCATAAAGCCTGGAGTCGTGATTCTGTCTTTTTCTTCTCCTGTTGGCTCAAGGATACCAAATGCTCCGGGAACACAGTCAGATAGCGCAGTGATTTCATAAAAATGCATGATTTCTCCTTGTACTTTTGGAACGGCAACATGCTTTCCATGAGAAAGACACCAGCTAATAATGTCTGCGGTTTCTAATTCATTCCGGCAGGCGATATAGGCATATATCCTGTCTGCATTCATAAATTCCGGCAGTTCTTTTAATTTTGACAGGCAGTTTGCTGCGGCATGTTTTTTTTCTTCATCTGTCAATGCATTTCGTCTTGCTTTCATATCACACCGCAGATTCTTTTTTAATTCTAAAGCTTCTTCTGGCATTTTAGTTTTTATCCAGCTTCTTTCCATATTTCTCACCAAGATTTTCGATACTTCCGTCTTTATTCTGAATGTCAATTCGGTTCAAAGAACCACGCAAGTTTTTGCGGATGGCAGTAAGGTAAGCTTTGCGGAGTTTTTTCTGCTCTGCTTCTTCTGCTTTGGTAAGTCCCACAGATTTGGATTTATGGTATAATTCATTAATTCTGTCGATATCAACGTTATTCATAATGTCCCTCCTCGTATACTAAGTGGCTTTTAATAATTATCAATAACCACTTACTTTGCTTAAATTCTAAGGCTTTTCCAGCCAGAATTCGTAGTAGTATTTTATCCGTTGTATTATACACAATGGTCCTACGTTTGTAAACACAGAAATATCTTTGTTAGTAGATGCAATCAATCTTTGTCTTGCTGCTGGCTGTACTTAATTCTGTGTGAGAATCTTCTCTGCAATGGCTTCCGCAGTTTTAATACCATCCATTGCTGCAGAAGTGATTCCTCCGGCATAACCTGCTCCTTCTCCACATGGGAAAAATCCTTTGATATTACTTTCAAACTTCTTATTTCTTTCCATGCGAAGCGGGGAAGATGTTCTTGTTTCTACACCTGAAAAAACGGCATCTTCTGCATCATACCCCTTTATTTTACGTCCAAAAGCCTTCATCCCTTCCAAAAGAGATTCACAAACGTAATCCGGAAGGCACTCATGAAGATTTGCAAACTGCCAATCTCCCTTTATTGATGGGGTGACTGTTCCGATCTTTGTGGATACCTGTTTTTTCATGAAATCTCCAAAAAGCTGTACCGGAATCTTTCCATTTCCGATTTTATAAGCAAGTTTCTCATACTTACGCTGAAATTCCAACCCTGCTAATGGACTGTCAGAAGAAAAATCTTCTGGTGTTACTGTTGTAATCAACGCCGTATTTGAATTACGTCCTGCCCGGTCATGATAACTCATCCCATTAACGCAAAGCCGTCCTTTTTCTGAAGAAGAATTTACAACATATCCCCCTGGACACATACAAAAAGAATAGATTCCCCGGCCCGTACTTTCACACTGATGTGTAAGCTTGTAGCTCGCTGTCGGAAGTTCTTCCGGATACTCTTTTCCGTACTGGCTTTCATTAATAAGATGCGCCGGATGTTCCACACGGACTCCAATGGCAAATGCTTTCGGAGTCATGAAGAGCTTCTTTTCATGAAGCATATAAAAAGTATCTCTTGCACTGTGACCGATTGCAAAAATAACATTGCGGCAAGGGTATTTTGTACGAACACTGTCTTTCTCGATAAGAAGTCCTTTGATCTGGCTGTTCTGCCTGCCAGCAGTTATTTCCTGTTCATGGACTTTCCCTGCCTCATCTTCTTTTATGCCGGCAATATCCTCACACAATATATCACAAACCTTTGTCCGAAAATGAACTTCCCCACCCAGACTTTCGATTTCTTTTCGAATTGATGCCACCACATCTTTTAAAATATCTGTTCCTATATGCGGTTTAGCTTCATAAAGAATATCCTCCGGTGCGCCATGTTTCACAAATTCCTTCAGAACAAAATGATTTCGCCCAAATTTATCTTTAACTAATGTATTAAGCTTTCCATCAGAAAAGGTTCCTGCACCACCCTCTCCAAACTGTACATTCGATTCCTCATCCAGTTCCCCCGTCTCAAAAAAATGTTCCACAACTTCAGATCGGGTCTCCACACAATCCCCACGTTCAAAAACAACAGGGGCAAATCTAGCCCTCGCAAGAACTAACGCAGCAAAAAGTCCGGCTGGTCCCATTCCTACAATCACTGGTCGTTCTTCCAGTTTTTCTTCTTTGAAAGACATTCCTGCTTCTTTACTATTACTATATGGAAAGGTATAGTTTGAAACAGATGGTTTTGTCCATTTACTTTTTTTGGCTGAAAGAAGTTTCTTTTCATTTTCAAACTCTGCATCAATTGTATACACATAAAAAAGCTGTGGCTTCTTTCTTGCATCCACAGATTTTCTTACAATCTGCCAGGAGACAGGTTTTTTCCCATGCGCCTGATGAATAATCTCTTCAAAAAGTTGTTCCCTGGTATGTCCCACCTTTAATTTCAACTGTGAAATTCGTATCATCTTCTTCGGTTCCTTTCTGAAATACCATCGTTTTCTTCCATCGTATGCCGGTCATCCTTAAAAAGCTCTTGATTTCTCTTGACAATCGCTCTTCCTGCTACTGTACCACTCGAAAATGCCCATTGAAGATTATAGCCTCCGCAAGTTCCATCAACGTCTGCTACTTCTCCTGCAAAAAATAGTCCAGGCTGCAAAACGGACTCTAACGTATCTGTTAATTCATCAAGGCAGACTCCGCCTCTCGTTACCTGTGCCTTTTCATAACTTGCATATCCGTTAATTCGCAATGAAAAATGAGCAACTGCTTTTACAAGATTCTCCCAATCTTGTTTTTTCATTCTGCCCGTCGTTTGTCCTTCTTCTACCTTTGCCTCTCTTAAAATAATTGGACAAAGCTTCGCTGGAAACAGTCCCTTTAAAAAAGATAACATACTTTTCTTTTTATTATTTTGTGCAATACTTAAAAACAGGTTTCCTTTTTCTTCTGAAGAAAGCTCTGGCATAAAGTCAAAAGATAATGAAACCTTTTTATTTTCTTCTAACGCTGTAATAGCAAAGCGGCTCAACTGAAAAATTGCCACTCCTGAAATTCCGTAGTCGGTCCATTGAAGTTCCCCGATTTCATGTCGGACTGCATTGCCATTGATTTCTAATGTGATCGCTGCCTGATTACGTACTCCACTCACTTTTTTTAAAAACGGAGCAGATGACTTTAATGCAGTAAGTGCCGGAAGCGGTCTTATTATCCTGTGTCCAAATTGCTTTGCAAATGTATAGCCGCTGCCATCACATCCAAACTTTGGTCCGGCAAGTCCACCGGTTGTAATAAGAAGGCTCTTGCAAACATAGTATTTTTCTTTTTTCTGTTGTACATTTTCTTCGGAAAGCAAATGTACCCCGATATAAAACAGACCTTCTTTTTCAGAAACTGTACGAACTTCCGCTTCAGGAACAAAAGTAACTCCCGTTCCAGACAGTACACCTGCTTCAAAGGCTTCCCTCACGCTTGCCGCCTGTTCACTATACGGATAAACATACCCATTCTTATCCTTTGTATAAATTCCAAGACTTTGGAACAATTCCATTGCTTCTCTTTGCCCAAACACAGACAGTACTTTCTGCGCTCTTCCGGGACAATCACTCCGATAATATTCTTCTTTTTGTGCAAAGTTAGTAAGATTGCACTTTCCATTACCTGTAACAAGAATCTTTCTGCCCATCTGACCCTGCTTATCAATCAGAAGAACTTTCTGTCCCTGATTTTTACAGGCAATCGCCGCTGCCATACCGGCTGCTCCTGCACCAACAATAATCGTATCCCATATCCTATGCTTTTTTGTATGTTTCAAGATTCCATCTCCCGAATATATCCACAACTCTTAAGAATCTCTTCCTGCTTTCTTTCCATTACTATACGTTCTTCCTCTACCATATGATCGTATCCCATTAGATGAAGCATACTGTGCGCAACTAAAAATGCCAGCTCCCTTGTATTAGAGTGCCCATAAGCCTTCGCCTGTTCTTTTACTTTATCCATGGAAATAATGATATCTCCAAGCATCAATTCCCCTGTTTCTGGATGAAAAGCATCCGGATCTCTTTCTTCTATATCAGAGAAATCTCCCGGTACCGGATAGTCTGCCATTGGAAAAGAAAGAACATCCGTCGGACGATCAATCTGGCGATGTTCCCTGTTGATCTGATGAATCTCCTCATTATCTGTCAAAAGTACATATACCTGCGCTTCATACGGACATTTCTCATAATCTAATACAGCTTCGATTACATTTTTAATAACGGTCTCATAATCCGGCAAAACCACTTCCGGATATACATTTTCTATTTCAAATGTCATTTTTTCTCCTGCTTTCCTGTTGTTCTCTGTTTTCTCTTTTGTCTTACTTCTTTCTTTTTGTCATACTCATCGTATGCGGTAACAATTTTCTGAACAAGCGGATGACGCACAACATCTTTGCTTGTCAGATTACATACGCCAATTTCATCAATATTCTTAAGCACATGAAGTGCATCATCAAGACCTGAACGAGTACCTGACGGCAGGTCTTTTTGCGTAAGGTCACCAGTAATAATTGCCTTTGACCCAAAACCAATACGGGTGAGAAACATCTTCATCTGTGCCGGTGTCGTATTCTGCGCTTCATCTAACACAACAAATGCATTATCTAACGTTCTTCCTCTCATATAAGCAAGAGGTGCCACTTCTATTAATCCCTTTTCCATGTTTTTAGCAAAAGTATCCGCACCCATAATTTCGTAAAGCGCATCGTAAAGAGGCCGTAAGTACGGATCCACTTTACTTTGAAGGTCACCCGGAAGAAATCCCAGCTTCTCCCCGGCTTCAATCGCCGGACGAGTCAGAATAATACGATTCACTTCATTTGCCTTAAATGCTGTAATTGCCTTTGCCATCGCAAGATATGTCTTTCCGGTTCCCGCAGGTCCTACACCAAATACGATCATCTTATCGGTAATCATATCAACATATTTCTTCTGTCCCATCGTTTTTGGCTTAATCGGTTTCCCCATGATCGTATGACAGATCACATCACTATCTAACTGGGTAACCGTAGATTCCTCATTCGTCATAGAAAGAGAAAGTGTATAATTAATATTCTGCTCTGTAATATCATTCCCTCTCTGCGATAATAAAAGGAGCTGCTCTATTACATGTTTTGCTCTATCGCAATCCTTCTCTCCTCCAATTAACTTCAACTTGTCATCTCTAAAAATAATCGTTACATGCAATGTCTTCTCTATCTTTTTCATGTTTGCATCAAACTGACCAAAAACATTACTTGCATGTTCCGCTGGAAAAGGGAATTCCTGTTCTGCTATATTCATTCTTTGTCTGATTTTCCTTTCTTGTCAATATATTTTCAAAATCCCACTATATGATTTGTAATTGAACTTACTGCCAAAATTATCTGTTTAAAACAGCAGGCTCTTGTTTTATATCCTTTTCCCCATTTAATGTTGAGGAAATCTCCTGAACTTTACCTACACGTTCTTTTATTTTGATAATTCCCTTTGCAGTACACTCATTTTTATCACTGTCTATTCTAACATTATTTTTCAGGATTACCACCCCTTTTCTCTCATATTCTTTCAAAAAGAGAAAAAGGCGCTTCCTTGCCTCCTTCTTTGCCTGGGACACACTATAACTCTCTTTTGAAATCTGACACTGCGCCTTTGTTATAATAAAAAGAGAAACCGGCAGATAAAACTGCGGTCCGATATGCAGCAAAATTTCTCTGGACTGTTCATCATACTCTGCATATGCTGTTTTACGTTCCGGCATTTTAATCGTATAACCATTTATCAAAAAGCGATAACTTTTTTCTGTCTTTCCAGTATAATTTTTTTTATAATAAATTAATGGAAAATGATCTTCATATTTTATTTTTGAAATTGCATAAACATCGCCCTGCGCCCTTACTAAGGTCTCCTCTGCGATTTCTCCCGCATCATCTTTAATCTCTACAACCCCTGAAATAAGTACGTCCCCCGGCTTTACTTTATCGCCCTTTTTCACCTTTGCACTTCCGCTTCTTACAAGTATACTGGCAATCCTTCCTTTCTTTGAAGCAATAAGATTACATGGTGATTCCTGCTTTTCTCCCTCCTTTTGATCACGTTTATCTAAAGTTTCTTTCACTCTGACTCTTAAAAGTGTTCCCTTTCTTTCACAAGACACCCATGCTATGTCTTCAAAATCCTTTCGAATCTGCTCCTCTAATCGTGCACACGAAAACCCAGAAATCTTTGTCCCACTATGAACTCCTTTTTTCTCAAGATAATCAAGAAGCTCTTCCTCTGAATGTCCATAACTTCCTGTCACCTGCACCTGCCATATAAAGCAGGACATGACAATAAAAATAGCTGTACAAAACAAAAGTGCCAACGCAAAGCACTTTCTTTTTTTATATCTGCAGAACAAATACGGGATTCCTTTTTTCTGTATACACCGGAACGTACTCCCCGTTTTTTCTGATATTTCCTGAAGTTCTTTATAGCCCCCTCTGCTTATGTAAAAAATATAATGCTTTCCTTCTTTTTTAATATTCCACAAAAGAATCTGCTTTGCTGCGCAGAGATTTAAAAAACGTTCCTGATTCATCCCGCTTAAAACGACCCGGCAATATCCCGACAGAAAATGAAATAACGAAAAGAGCATCTTCTTCTCCCTTCAAAAATGAATTGAATGAATATGACCTGTAATCTTCATATCAACATCGGTAAAATATTCAATTAAAAGACCTTCTCCCTCAATAATCATCTTACATTTATAGCAGTTGAGTACAATCTTTTTATCACTGAAATCACCCAGACTTCCATAATTTTCTATACTGATTTCTTTGGCTCCATTTACCGAACAGACAAAAGGACTCTTCCTTTCCAGCATAAAATCACACCATGTATTTTTTATATCCCTATGAGAAAGAAGAAAAAAATAGAACTCCTGATTTGTAGATTTGGTGTAGACGAAAAAAGAAAAAAACACCCTATCCCATCTGCTCTGTAGTCGCTGTGTTTAAAATGCTCGTCCGCATCTTAAACACGCTCCCAAGCCGCATCTGGGATAGGGTGTTTTTTCTTTTTTCTGACTACTCTAAATCTACAGTTGGTGAGAATGGGGATTCTCCAGAAGGTTAGACACAAGAAACTTAGAGAGTTTTAAACTTATTTGCCTTGCTTAAACCTTTCTTTCTCAATAGTGTCTTATAAGCTTTGCGCTGTTTCTTTAAAACTCTAATCACTACCTTCTTATTGATTTTCTTAAATGCTTTAGAAGAAATCTTCTTATTTTTTAACTTCGTTGTTCTAATTTCTATGGTCTTTAGATTCTTACAGTTTGCAAATGCATAATTTTCAATAGAAACAACACTGGAAGGAATGACAATCTTTTTTATTTTCTTATTGTTTTTAAAAGCATTTTTCTTAATCTTTGTAACTTGATAGGTTTTGCCTCCGATAATTACTTTCGAAGGAATGCTAACTGTTCCTGACTTCCTTTTTGATGGAGAAACATAAGAAACCTGCAATTTCTTTGCATCAGCTACCTGATAGGAAGTTCCATCCGTCTTCTTTAAAACTTCCCCTTTTTTCACTTGTAAGCTGACTATAACCTGAGATTTCTTTATTTCTTTTTGTCCATTTTTATCAGCAAAAAATCTTCCACAACTTTCACAAATATAATACTCTACATTTCCATCCGCATCTACACTCGCTTTCTTCGCTTTTATCTTTTTAAGCTTATGCTTGTGAGCTTCTTCTGCTTTAGGATTCACCTTAAGAGTAACTAGCTGGTCTATCGTAGAAGTATTCGAAAACTCCTTATTATCTTCTTTCCATGTAATTCTACGAATAAGTTTATATGCATCTGTTCTTCCTGGAAAATCATTTGTATTTAATTTTAAATCTGCTTTTGATGCATCTGGAATTATAACTTCTGAACCGTCTTCTTTTACCTGATACCACTGGTAAGTGGCAGACAAATCTTTAAGTTCTTCCACTGTTTCCTGCTCATCCTCATCATCTTCATTATCCAGCTTAAGTATTCCACCTGCTGTAATCGTTTTTTCTATGGAAATCTTTTCATCATCCTTAAGCTTTAATGTCCAGACTTTCTTTTCCGTATCTTCAGAACTTTTTTTAAATGTACGACTCAGTGTTCGATACGCAGAGACAAATTCTCTTAGACTTTGAACATTAAATACGGTTACTTCCATTTCGGTTGAGGCAAATGTCCATTCGCCCAAAAAAATAATTCCTCCAGGCAATGTGATTCTTCTTAAGTTTTCAAACTCTCTTAATGCACCTGTAGAAATTATTTGAATCGTATCTGGAATAATGATTTCTTTCAGATCATTACAACCAGAAAATCCATTGCTTCCAATTCCATTTACCTCCTTTGGAGAGACAAACTCTATCTTTGCAGCTCTCTTTAGCGGATTATTCTTGGTATCAGGATGAATACTAAAATTACGAACTCCACGATCAAGCTCATCAACTATAATATATTTTTTCTCTACAGCCTCGTCCCAGGAAATGGTATATTCTGTTCCATCTATTGTATATTTAATATAAGGTCCTGAATTATCCTCTGGTGTTAACCCGGCATTTGCTGCTATAACTTTTTTACCAGAGTTCCTATTCTTATCTAGGTAATAACTTCCTGCCATTTCTTGAGATTGCTTTCCATTGTTGGTATTTACATTCTCAGCTTTTACCTCTTTTGATAACTGTGGCAATTGTAACAGACTAATTCCTAAGGCAATTGCCAGTAAGAAATTCATGAATCGCTTTACAAGCTTACTTTTTGTTCTCTTTTTTCGCTGCATAAAGTTTCCTCCTTCTCCTATGTTCAAAAATGCCCCGACATTCTTGCTACGAGATGCACGTCATGCAATGCATGACATACTTCTTCTGCGAGTACATTATATTTTAGATTACGCATCCCCATTTTTACGTTCTTTTTCTTCTACCATCCCCTGCAATAGAACTTTCTTCTGGCATATTCCATATTCCTAAACTGTGGATTTGGATTAAACAGAAAAAAGAAAAAATGATATATCCCAGATGCGGCTTCGGAGCGCGTTTAAGATGCGGACAAGCATCTTAAATGCAGCGACTACAGAGCAGATGGGATATATCATTTTTCTTTTTTCGTCTATACAAAATCTACAAATTAGAACTTTGCCTGTTCTTTCGATGCTTGTGCTACCTGCACAACTTCTTCAAGAGAAGCTCCTCCTGCGGCAACTACTGCGGCTGCAATCGTTCCTTCTGCAACAGGACAATCAACCATCTTGATCTTGCGGTCTTCCATAGATTCTAAGACCATCTCTGTTGTCATAACAGCGCTTCCTAAATCCATAAAGATTGCTACGCCATCCTCACTATACACTTCTTCGACTGCTTCTGTAATTTTTTCAAAGCTTGTTCCAAATCCGCCGTCATCCATTCCACCGGCTGCCTTCATCGGTGTTTCCGGTGCCATTAAAGATGCTAATTCCACAACACCTTCTGCTAACTTCTGGCTATGGGATACAACAACAATACCTACCATGTTTCTAATTCCTTTCTCTTATGCAAGTTCCTGTACTGCTTTAAGCATTAATGTAAATGAAGTAGCGCCCGGATCCTGATGTCCGATACTTCTTTCTCCAAGATAGCTTGCACGACCTTTTGTTGCGATAATTGTCTTTGTATATTCAATACCTTCTTCCGCTGCCTTTACACCTGCTTCTAAAGCTTTCTTTGCATCTTTATCTGCTTCATAGGAAGCTGCAATTGCATCATGTGCCGGAATCATAGCATCAAGCATAGTCTTCTCGCCTTTTACTGCTTTACCACGCTTCATGATACCGTCAATAGAAACCTGAAGCATTTCGATAAAGTCATTCATATCCATCTCTGTCTTACCATTCAGTAAAGCACCTGACTTCATAAATGCTGTTCCGTATAAAGGACCAGAAGCACCACCAACAGTAGAAACAAGCTTCATTCCGATTGCTTTTAAAATAGCTCCGATATCTTTGCCTTCAAATGTTCCTTCAATTGTTTTAACTGCATCAAAACCACGTGCAAGATTAATTCCATGGTCACCGTCACCAATTACATTATCAAGCTCTGTTAAAAATAACTTCTGCTCATCTACATCTGCAATAATCTTGTCAATGATCTCAATTACTTTTTTTACGTCTGCCATAATTATGTCCTCTTTCCTGATATTATACTGTTGGGTTCAAAAAGTATTTTGACCCTTTTGATACCAGATCATTACATGCTTTACACTCTTGCAAGCATACTTACATCGGCTTTCTAGCCTTTTACCCTGGTATCATATTAATACTGTAACAAAAGACCCACGCAGATTACGCCGGTCTTTTTATAATTCATTGTAACCTGTCTAAGGTCAGTCTGTCAATAACTGGCCTTAGACAGTCTGCTTGTTGTTCTATTATTTTGTAACGGTAAGTGCAGGAGTATCTGCCTCATCATCTAAAAGTTCTTTCATCTGATCATCCAGACGAAGTAATGTGATAGAGAATCCTTCCATCTCAAGAGATGTCATGTATTCGCCTACCATTGTCTTATATACTTTGATACCTTTCTCAGCTAAAACATCTGCTACATGATTATTAACGATGAACAGTTCCATTAAAGGAGTAGATCCACATCCATTAATCATCACTGCAACTTCAGATCCTGCATAGTCGATATCTGCTAAAATCTTCTCAAGAAGTGTATCAACAATCTCATCTGCTGTTTCAAGAGGCTTCTTCTCAACACCAGGCTCTCCATGGATACCAATACCGATCTCCATCTCATCGTCAGCCAGTTCAAATCCAGGTTCTCCGGCTGCTGGTACAGTACAAGGCTTAATAGCCATACCCATTGTTCTTACGTTATCGATAACTTTCTGAGCAACAGCCTGTACTTCGTCAAGGCTTGCTCCTCTTTCTGCTAATGCTCCGGCAATCTTATGTACAAATACAGTTCCGGCAACACCACGACGACCTGTTGTATATAAAGAATCCTGTACAGCTACGTCATCATTAACAACAACTTCTTTTACATCGATGCCATCCATATCCGCTGCCATCTCTGCTGCCATCTCGAAGTTAAGAACATCACCTGTATAGTTCTTTACTACCATTAAAACGCCCTTGCCATCATCAACGGCTTTAATTCCTTCATAAATCTGGTCAGGAGTAGGAGAAGTAAATACAGCACCTGCAACTGCAGCATCTAACATACCTTTTCCAACGAATCCGCCATGCGCTGGCTCATGTCCGCTTCCACCACCACTGATTAATGCTACCTTGCCAGTCTTCTTCTGCGCTCTGACAACAACATTACCACAGTCAAGCTTCTTAACATACTGAGGGAAAGCCTTAACCATACCTTCTATCATCTGGTTTTCTACCTGATCTACTGCATTAATAATCTTCTTCAAAATAATCTCCTCCTTCAAAGAAATAATATATCGTTGGAAGTATATGACAATTCATACACTCATCCCAGTTCTAATAATATCACTTTTGTATAAATCGGTCAATTAGTTTTGTGCAATTTTAAGGATATTTTGAATAACTATTTATAAAAGAAAGTTTTTCTTTTGTGAACTTTACATAATCACGATTCTGTATAATTTGATCTATTTGGAAAATGGACACAGACGAAGTCTGGAAACTAAATTTCTAAATCTCAAACCTCCTCAGGATATCCTTAAAAACAACATGAAAAAAGGACATCCATAACTGGATGTCCTCTTACAGCACTTATTTATATTTTCGTTTTCTAGCAGCTTCAGATTTCTTTTTACGTTTCACACTTGGTTTCTCATAGTGTTCTCTTTTACGAATCTCCTGCTGAATACCTGCTTTAGCACAGCTTCTCTTAAAACGACGAAGAGCGCTGTCTAAAGATTCGTTTTCTTTAACGATAATACTTGACATTGACTCACCTAACCTCCCTCCAGTTGCGTATTGTGCCTAATACAACTGTCTGGGTATTTTTGCACTGTCTAACATTATAGCACAAAATACTAATTCGTCAATAACTTTTTTTAAAATTTTTTAAATAAATTATTTCTCCAGCTCTTTTACCTCTTTATTTTGGTTATTATATCAGATGTGACATCCTCCCCCACCTATAGAGGTGTGGGCTTCCCAACCTCGGCAAGTTTGGTTCTCGTTCGATAGCACTACTGTACTAAGCATATGCGAGCTATCCCCGTGTGTCCCACGGTTGTATTTGTTCTCTACGGTCATGCAATTACCAGCCGCATTCCCTCATTTCTGATATTTATCGCCGCATTTACATCTCTGTCGTGATGGGTTCCACACTGCGGACAATCCCACTCTCTTATCGCAAGATTTTTCGTTTTAACATTCTTGTAACCACAAACAGAACAGGTCTGGCTGCTTGCAAAAAATCTACCCACCTTCACAAGCTTCTTACCCTGCTCCTCCAGTTTGTATTTCAAAAATGTTGTGAACATTCCCCAGCCGTTATCTGAAACGGATTTTCCAAATTTCAACGACCGTGACATTGCTTTCATATCCAAATCTTCTATACATATGCAATCATAGGCATTGGCTATCTGTCTTGACTGCTTATGCAGGAAGTCTTTTCTTTGATTGGAAACCTTTTCGTGAAGTTTTGCCACTTTAAGCCTCTGCTTATTGCGATTGTTTGAACCTTTCTGCATTTTGGAAAGCTTAC
>OGPA01000325.1_pt1 | contig 53127 bp, 36 predicted proteins | sample 1552841 | NCBI WGS metagenome assembly OGPA01 (sample SAMEA2579916, study PRJEB22360) | human gut metagenome
GGCTGCCGATATCTCCGATGGTACAGTATTCCATTTCTCCGCCCGCAGAAGAAATAAACAGGAATACCGTCAGGTACAAGGACTGAATAACTCACTGGTTCTCCCGGTCGAAGGAGCAGACGGTCTGATCAAAGGGGCTAAAATAGCTTTCTTCGGAAGTAAAAATACAGAAGCTCTTGCCCGTATCGGAGAAATCGAACTGGAGCAAGGTTTGCCACATCCTTTGTTCGACGGCGAATGGGGCAAAACCGCCCGTGCTGCCATGAAGTCTTATCTGATCTCCGACTTCTCGGAAAATAATTTTGACATGATCCTCGATAAAGCTAAGATTGCCGGATTCAAATATGTATACCATAGCGGTCCGTTCCTAGACTGGGGACATTTCAACTGGGATCCTAAATTCACGAAAAGCGGTGATGAGGGTGTCAGGAAAATGGTAGACAAGGCAAAGGCTGAAGGCATTGCCGTCGGCGTACATACGCTCAGCAACTTTATGACAACCAACGATGCGTATGTCACTCCTGTCCCTACCGAACACCTGCTGAAGCAAGGCGTTTTATCACTCACTGCCGACCTGGACAAAGACCAGACAGAAATCACAATCAAAAAGTCTAGCCTGTTCGATAGACCCATGACACTGAACGCCATGCAGATCGACCAGGAGCTGATTACTTACGGAAACACGGAGGATAAAGGAGAAACTCTTCTGCTGAAAAACTGTAAAAGAGGCGCATACGGTACGACAGCTACTGCTCATTCACAAAAGACCCCGCTTTACAAATTATGGGATTATCCGTATAAAACCCTGTTCCCCGACCTGGTCCTGCAAGATAAATTCTCCGACCGCTTGGCTGAGATTATGAATAAAACAGGACTTTGCCAGATCTCTTTCGACGGTCTGGAAGGATGCTCTTACACCGGACAAGACGAATATGCAAACAACCGCTTTGTCTATCGCTGGTACAATCAACTGAATCATAACGTATTGAACGACGCCAGCCGCCTCAGCCATAACTTATGGCATATCCATACCCGCATGAACTGGGGCGAGCCTTGGGGAGAAGCGATGCGTACAGGGCAGGTAGAGAACCGTATCAAGAACCAGGCATTCTTCAAACGTAATCTTTTTCCGCGTATGTTGGGATGGTTCCTGATCCGCCTGGCAGACCGTAACTTCGAATGTTCTTCCCTGGAGGACCTGGAGTGGGCATTATCCGAATCAGCCGGTTTTGATGCCGGCTATGCCATGACGATCAACAGTAACACATTACGCCGTCACGGACAGATCGATAAATTACTGGAAACTATCAAAAACTGGGACAAGCTACGCGAGGCAGAAGCTTTCACTGAAGAACAAAAAACTCTACTGAGAGATCCGCTGACTGAATGGCATCTGGAAAAAGTAAGTGAAGAAAACTACAACCTTTATCCGCTCCATATCTCCAAACATTATCGTTGTAACCTGGCAGAAATGCAACCGGGACAACCAGGCGGAGCAGACTGGTCATGGGAAAGTCCTTACGAAAGTATGTATGCAATCCGTTTGAAAGTAGATGGAGACGGCACGATCAAAGATCCGTCATTCACAACCCCTAAAGGAGTAATAAAGTTCCCTTGCGAGATCTCCGACCGCCAGTACCTGCTTTATACTTTTGATGGTAAAGCGGTAGTGACCGATAAGAATTACAATGTGATCAGCGAAGTGCAACCTCAAGGTAAAGCCCTGCTTCCTGCCGGTTCATCGGCTGTCGCTTTTTCTTGCGAACAGACCAGCGAAGACGCACCGGAAGTAATTATTCGTTACATCACCAAAGGGACACCGGAAGGAATCAGACTCAACAAATAAAAACAAGACGGATTATCAGGCCAAAAGCCAGTAAGTCATAGTGCTGTTGCATCTCAAAGTGCCAGCACTATAGTCCTACTATGGCTGGCACTATAGTGCTGATGGTTGCGTCACTATAGTGCTAAAGCCGTTTGACTAAATGCCACGTCAGGTCATCTATGATTCTCGGATTTCAGTGCATTGAATTGTCTTAAGCGGTATTCTCTCGGGGAACAACGGACCATCTTCGAAAACAGGCGGGAAAACTGGGAGAGGTTACTGATCCCTACTTTTTCCGCTATTTCAATGATAGACATATGAGAAGTAAGCAATAGAGTCTGCGCCCGTTCAATCCGTTTCATCTGAATATACTCACAAGGAGGCATACCTATTATCCGTTTGAATACCTTAGAGAAGTGGTCGGAAGTAATACACATCAGATCAGCCAGCATCGAAACAGAAATACGTCGGTCCAGATGTGTATTTATATATTGTATCGCCACATCCAGTTTCTCATACAAACTGTTCGCCTCCGGGAAAAGCAGACACTCTTCTGTTATAAAACGGGAAAAAAGTTGCAGCAGAATACCGCTACTTTCTACCAGGTTGGAAAATGTCGAAACAGATATCTCCTCCTCCTTGGTATAAATATTCCGGTCATTATCATAATGTTTAGGATCTGACGTCGGTAACGATTTATAAGGATTTAGAGCCAGAAAACGCTCCATCAAAGAATAATCCATTGGAGTAGCTTCCACCTGCAAATTCATCTTCATCGGATTACTGATGCCCTTCCCTCCCTTCGTTTCGTCAAAGAAACAGATATAATAATGCTCCATAAAATCATCGCATTCATAACTATGGAAAGCAAACTTAGGTATCAGGAACAGTTGGCCGGGTAACAGTTCATATCCTTTCTGATTGATATAAACTTTACCTTTTCCTTTGGTTATCAAATAAAGCCGGTAAAAAGGGCTGATGACATCCTGATAATTCCACCAGGTTTCCACCCGGGAATGATCGGCATAAAGCAAAGGCAGCGACAGGTCATACGGAGAATAAGAGACAAGCATATCAGATGTTTATTAGTTAACCGTCGCAAATATAGGAATTATATTCAAATCACAATATCGGATTATGCAAAGTATTCATCTTATTTTGTCAAAGTTAAAAAAAAGATATGCTTTATTTTTGTAACTACTAAACTTCATCTTATAACATAATACTAACACACTATGAAACGGATCATTACAGCTCTGTTTATTTTGGCCGGACTATGTTGTCCGTTCTTACTTTCCGCACAGGACTCCTGGCAAAGCCTGATTAACCGGCTTACCTATTATTCACCGGAAAAATACAAATTGGCAACAGATAATCTGAAGAAGAAATATCCGGATAGTTATCGTCCGGATAAAGATTTCGAAAAGGCTCTCGAAGAACTGAAGGCAGATAAGGAAACACTTATCAAAGGTTTGAAAGCCAAAGATCCGAAAGCGGAGAAACAAGCCCAAAAGCTACTGCAACAACTGGATGCCGCTTTATTGGCCAACCCGCTACTGGCCGGCAAACAGGTCGTTGCCATCCGGAGAACATTAGGCGATAATGCCCGTAAAGCCATGAGTGGCGGATTAGGTATCGCTCCTTCCAACTTCCAGAATAACTCCGAGATAGGAAACCCTAAAACAGGATGGACGAACGAATTCGTATCCCTGAATATTACCCCCGGCAAAATAAAACAAACCACTATCTATAAACCGGAACAGGGCATGATCATCACTGATCCGGAACCTCACTTCGATGGAAACCGACTAATGTATTCCTCCATCGGAACCTCCGACCGCTGGCATCTGTTCGAACTGGATATGAAAACCGGAAAGACACGGCAATTGACACCCGATAGCTATAAAGATTTCGACAGTTTCGACGGTTGCTACACTCCCGACGGACGGTATATCTTCTGCTCCACAGGGACATTCCTCGGACTTCCCTGTACAAACGGAGGAAACAAAATGTGCGGCCTGTATCTTTACGACCCCAAAACACAACTGACCCGTCAGTTGACCTACGACCAGGACAGTAATTGGGACCCGGTTATGATGGAAAACGGTATGCTGCTCTATCAACGTTGGGAATATGCAGACCTGCCCCATTCCAACTCACGCGTCATGTTTACCATGAACCCGGACGGCACTTCGCAATCGGCCTTCTATGGTTCGAACTCCTATTTTCCTACGTCATTCTTTAGTGCCCGCCCTATCCCCGGACGTCCGTCAGCCATTGTCGGAGTAGCGACCGGACACCACAGCGTATCCCGCAGCGGACGTCTGCTCGTGATCGATACCCGTAAAGGAAGACACGAAGCAGACGGAGTAATCGCCGAGATCCCCCATGCCGGACGAAAAGTGGAACCACTGGTACGCGACCGCTTGCCGGATGGCGTATGGCCTCAGTTCCTGCAACCTTACCCCCTGAACGACACCTATTATCTGGTATCTATGAAGGATAGCCCCGAAAGCCTGTGGGGTATCTATCTGGTAGATATCTACGACAACCGTACCCTGATAGCCGAAGAAGAAAACATCGCCTATCTCGATCCGGTACTGATGGAAGCCAGAAAAGCCCCGGCTATCATCCCCGACCGCATAGACCTGGCATCTACCACCACAACCGTCTTCATGCAGGATGTCTATCATGGCGATGGCCTGAAAGGCATTCCCCGCGGGGCAGTGAAGAAACTTCGCGTCGGTTCCTTTAGTTTCAGTCCGCTGAACCAGGGAGGTTTGTTAGGTACGATCGGTATGGATGGCCCTTGGGATATTAAACGTATTCTCGGCGAAGTAGATGTAGAAGAGGACGGTTCTGCCATGTTCACCGTTCCGGCCAATACGCCGATCTTTATTCAACCGCTCGACGAAGAAGGAAAAGCTCTTCAGGTAATGCGTAGCTGGTTTACCGGAATGCCGGGCGAAACGCTTTCCTGCATCGGCTGCCATGAAGACAAGAATACCATACCTGTTCCCAAAATGACCACGGCTTCAAAGAAAAGCCCGCAACCGATCAAAGAATGGTACGGTAAGGAACGTGGTTTCAGCTATCGCCATGAGGTACAACCGGTATTGGATAAATATTGTATCTCCTGCCACAATCAGGATAAACCGGGAAAGCCCTACCTGAAAGGCGATCGATGGATCACGGACTGGACTTCACAGATCAGTGGTCGGGCCGGATCAGATTACGGAGGTCATTTCACCCTGTCGTATGCCAACCTGCACCGATATGTACGCCGGCCGGGTATCGAAAGCGACATGCACATGCTGGTTCCGATGGATGTACATGCCGACCAGACGGAGTTGATGCAAATCCTTCAGAAAGGACATTATAATGTACAACTGGATAAAGAGTCGATAGAGAAACTGGCCTGCTGGATCGACTTCAACGCACCTTTCCACGGACGTCGTTCGGATATTCCGAACTTCCCGGATACGCAGAAAAGTAACGAACTACGGGAACTATATCGTGAAATGTTCGGTGCCCCTAAATCGACGGCCGAATGGTTGCCGGAGATCCCTCAAAACATCGAGCCGGTCAGATTCGAAAAAGAACAAAAGCCTCTTGGTGATACCGTACTTGACAAATGGCCGGTATACGATCCTACCCAAAAAGCTTATTCCCAATGGGGAGACACCCAATGGAAACAACTGGCTTTGGGTAATTTCCAGAAGAGTATCCCGCTGGGTAACGGCATAACCCTGGAACTGGTAAAAATACCGGCTGGTTCCTTTATCATGGGTAGCGATCGCCATCCGGACGAGTTGCCGCAAACGATCGTACAGGTAGACAAAGCGTTCTGGATGGGACGTTTCGAAATCACCAACGCACAGTTCAGGGCATACGATCCGGAACACGACAGCCGCGACGAACACCGCCACGGATATCAGTTCGGACGTAGGGGATATTCGATGAACCACCCCGACCAACCGGCGGTACGAATCTCCTGGCAGGAGGCGATGGATTACTGCAAATGGTTATCGGAAAAAACTGGTATGAAGTTCTCACTCCCTACCGAAGCGCAATGGGAATGGGCTTGCCGCGCCGGAAGCGATACGCCGTTCTGGTACGGGAATATGTCTGCCGACTTCTCGACCTATGCCAACCTGGGAGATATTAAATTGAAAGAGTTTGCCGCCTGCACCGCCTATAAGTTCTACGAAAGTGCTATGGTAATTGAAAATCCCAATAAATACGACGATTGGATTCCACGCGATACCACCTATAATGACGGTGGATTTATCTCCGAACCTGTCGGCCGCTATATCCGCAACCCGTGGGATCTGTTCGATATGCACGGAAATGTTTGGGAATGGACCTTATCCAGTTACCAGCCTTATCCGTACAATGAAAACGACGGCCGCAACGAGCTGGTATCTGAAAATGGTAAGCGTGTTGCACGCGGCGGTTCCTGGTACGACCGTCCTTACCGGGCAACTTCTTCTTTCCGCCTGCCTTACCGTGAATACCAGAAAGTATATAATGTAGGATTCCGTGTAGTAATGACAGAAGAATGATAAAGCGCTATTTCAGATACTTGTTTTTCATAGCAATTATTAGCACTTATTGCTCATGTAACAATACCAAAGAGAAGTTACTTGTTTCCGGCTGCGGCTGGAAGCAGGTAGCGATCCTCGACAAAGCGACCGGAGCGATCGAATGGAGCCACCCGCTAAACCCGGGAGAAGATTGTAACGATGTAGAAATGACAGCAGATGGTCATATCCTCTATGCATATACCTCCGGTGCCCGGCTGATTACCCGCGATCAACAAACTGTCTGGGATTTCAAAGCCCAAAAGGGCGAAGAGCTTTTCACTGCCACCTGTCTCCCCTCCGGCAACTATATGCTGGCTATCTGCGGTACTCCTTCCCGTATCGTCGAACTCGATACGAATGGGAAACTGATCGATGAACTATCATTCGACACCAGTATAACCGGCGTACACGACCAGTTCCGGCAGATCGTGAAAACCCCGCAAAACACCTATCTGATCCCATTAATGGGAAAAGGGGAAGTAATTGAAATGAACAAAGACAAAGAGATCGTCAACCGGGTACATTGCGGAGGTAACCCTTTTGCCATCCAGATACTCGACAATGGAAACTGGCTCGTATCCTGCGGCGATGCGCATAACTTCGTGGAAATCGATCCGGCCCGAAAGCAGATCGTTAGAAATGTAGGCGATGACGATGTAGAGGATATAACGCTTCTCTTCGTGGCAGAACTGGTACGGTATAAAAACAGCAATACGCTAATAAGCAACTGGAACGGTCACAGTAAAAATAAATCACAACCGTTACTGGTCGAAATCAATCCGGACAATCAGGTCGTTTGGACATTACCCCTCCATCCGAACATTGTGAATATATCGACTGTCTATTCCTTTGCGGAATAAGCCGGCAATTACAGATCGAGTAAATAAACTCATTCAAAAAGGATACGGAAGCGAGTCAGGCCATCGGCATAAGTACGCAGGGAGAAAGAACAGTTTTGTTTCTGTAAAACCTCACGTATAAAGATCAGGCCGATGCCCTGTCCGTTCGGTTTGGTAGAGAAGAAGGGGCTGAACAGTTTGGTTTCTGTCTCTTTATCAATACCTTTGCCGGTATCCGCTATCTCCAGGCAGACCGGATTATGTGAAGTACGTATGTAAATATGGCCGTCGTGATCGATAGATTCGGCAGCATTCTTTATGATATTGACTAATACTTGTTCAAAAAGAGAACTGTCGAGCTTTACAACAGGAGAAACTTCATCAAGCTCCATGACAATCCGGATATTACGATTCCGGCAGATCGTTTCCATAAACCGCTTACAGGAAGTAACGACTGCATTCAGTTCACAAGAAACCGTCTGAGGTTCCGGTATACGTACCACATCTGCGAAATTCGTGATGAAATGGCTCATGCTGTAACAACGTTCGATGGAAACACGCAGTACTTCGCATATATCTTCCGTATTTTCCAGTTCGCTAAAGGTCGATTCAAGCGTATCCAATGTAGAAGTGATACCGGCAGTCGTATTATTCACCTCATGGGCAATCATACGGATCACCTTTTCATACGCTTTCTTTTCTGCCTTGAATACTTCCTGTGTCAAACCTTCCACTAAATAGAATGAATGATGGAACCCACGGTCAACGAAAGAGGAATGCGTACATTTATAAATATTGGCATCATTCAGTCGCACTGTCTGTGACTCATATAAAGGTATATTTGCCAATTCGATAGCTAAAGGGGAATCTATATCTGTCAGAGATTTCCCTTCGAAAACAACAGAGGTAGGTTGTCCGAGCATTTTATGTGCGGCCGGGTTAAGCGATATGATCTCATTGTCCAGGTTCAACATGATCACTCCCATAGGAGAAGCATTGATCAACAAGTCGAGGAAATGGTTCTGCTCTCTCAGATGCAGGCGTTCGTTTTTAAGCTGCTCCATCATCTTATTGAAGATGTCGACAATACGGTCGGCCTCCTTCTGCCCTACCCGGCTCAGGCGTGAACTAAAATCCTGTTCCTTCAATAGTTCCATACCATTTCCAATAATATTCAACGGCTTGATAATACGACGATAAAACAGGATCAGATAAAAGATTGTAACAAGTACCAGCCCTTCCACCATGAAAAACATGGCAGACGAGAAATTATAGAATACATGCCAGGTCATCACTCCCAACACAGTCAACAACAACCCGGTTAAAATCCAGAACAACCCTTTTACTCTCATCCGTATACCTTATTTATCGGTAGGAATATCATATTTCTCTAAACGACGGTATAAAGCTGCCCGGCTGATACCCAATGCCGATGCTACATGCGACAGGTTACCGTTATGCGTTTCAAGTGCCTGCAGGATCGTTTGCCGTTCTATTTCATCCAGTGTCATCCCTTCGAAACTGGCAGCACCACCTTTGGGTACAGGTTGGGGATTTCCCATATTAAGGCACTGACTTTCAAAATCGGCTACGTCTAATAAGGATTTGCCGGATACCAGCATTGTTCTTTCCACCAGATTCTTCAATTCGCGTATATTTCCGGGATAAGGAAGACGTTGCAGAAATACTTTTGCATCGGCTGAAAAGTCCACATGAGGTAAGCCGTTCACCTCCGATTGCTTATCGGCAAAATAGCGGGCCAGCAGAGGTATATCGTCTTTCCGCTCCCGCAGGGCAGGCAGATGAATCGTGATCAGGTTAATACGGTAGAACAAATCTTCGCGGAAGGTACGGGCCGCTACCATTTCCGGCAGGTTACAGTTTGTTGCACTGACCACACGAATATCCACCTTACGGGGGCGGCTGTCACCCAGCACCTCAAAGGTCTGATCCTGTAATACACGCAACAGCTTCACCTGACACGACAACTCCAGGTCGCCAATCTCATCCAGAAAGATCGTACCCTTGTTTGCCATTTCAAAACGTCCGGTACGGTCGATATAGGCATCCGTAAAAGCTCCCTTCTTATGTCCGAACATTTCACTTTCAAAAAGGCTTTGCGATAATCCACCCAGGTTTACCTTCACAAAAGCTTCTTTCATTCGTGGACTGTTGGCATGGATTGCTTCTGCGATCAATTCCTTCCCTGTCCCGCTTTCACCGGTAATCAGTACCGAGGCATTTGTCGGAGCAATACGAGAAACGGTACCCAGCACTTCCATCAGCGCATTACTCTGCCCGATGATCTTTGCAAAATGGAATTTATTATCCGCATCGTTGCGGTTCAGCGGAGCAGTCTGCATCTTCTTCTGCTCATTCAGTTCGAGAGCCGTACGGATCGACTTAAGCAGGACCAGATTATTCCAGGGCTTGGTTATAAAATCGAAAGCGCCGGCCTGCATTCCCTGCACAGCCAGCGAGATGGAACCCCAGGCAGTCATCAGGATGACCGGCACATCGGGTTGAAATATTTTTACCTGTTTCAATAATTGAATTCCTTCTTCTCCCGTCGTAGTCAAGGTAAAGTTCATATCCATCAGGATCAACTGCGGTGCTTCCCGGCGCACAATTGCCAACGCCTCTTCAGGCCCCGGGACGGCTTCCGGTTCAAAGCCTGCCCGTTTCAATAAAAAGGTAAGCGAAGAACGAACAGCAGCGTCGTCATCAACAATTAATATCATATAGGTTTCTTTTTAGGTTTGTAAAGATACGAATTATCTTCTTACTATTTCCTCGAAATCGGCATCCAGATTACGATCGTTCTGGAAATCGTAGAGCGTCACACTACGAACATTATAGAAATAACTCCAAAACCCATACAACTCCTGAATATGCTTTTGCTTGGCATCGTCTTTCGATTGTTGGGCGTCGTTCAGGTCGAGAATATTGATCTTTCCGATCATAAATGTTTCGATAGATGTCTGATAACGCTTCTGGGCAATCTCGTCGGCCTCGGCTGCAATTTCGAGCTGGGCGGCCTGGTTGTTAAAGTTTTCTACTAGCAGGAAAATATTCTGATTGAAGGTCATCTGGTCCTGTCGGTTCCTGGAGAGCACGACTTCACGATTGGACTCGGCAACCTTTACTTTACCTTTCCGCTTCCCCCAATCCAATAAAGGGATACTAAAGCCAACCTCGACTACCTGATTGTCCCGCAGCGGATTATAAGCCCCTCTGAAGTCACTGTCTTTTCCGGTATATCCTACGGATGCAAACAGATTGATATCGCGACGTTTTCCTTTCGCTGTCGCCACGGCATAATCGGCTTCCAGTTGTTCGCGCAGAATACGTTTGGCAAACGAGTTGTTTTCCAAAGCTTTCCCCAGTACATCCTGATATATCAGACGCATATCGGGAACGGATTCGGGAACGACCGGCTCTATCATATCGTCCTCGCTCAAACCAAGGAAAGAGCGCAACTGGAACATCTTGGCATTCAGATTGGATTGTGCCTCCGTCAATTTACCTTTTGCCTGCAAAGCCGACAATTTCAATTGCATCAGTTCGCTTTCCGATATATGTCCGATCTTTCGTTTGGCGATCGCAATATCATAGAGTTTGTTCGCATTATTCAGGTTCTGGATAGAGGTTACCAGATTCTCTTTCGCTAGCAACAGATTGAAGAAATAAGCGATTGTAGAGATCGTTACACTTTCCACACTTTCGATATAGGCCGCCTTTGCCTCCTGGTAACGGACAGGTTCAATCCGGCGGTTCCATTTCTGGTCGTTCACTCCAAAGATCGGTTGCGTCAGGGTCAAGCCGATCGGTATACTCATATATTCATTGAAAGCTCCATCCCCCAACTGGCGGGAGAAATTAAGGGAAGAATTCAATGATATTTTACCACCGGTCAACGCTATATTCTGGTCGACGGAGATCGCACCGTTCATCGACAGGTTGTTATCCTGCACAAAAGCATAGGTTCCGTCCGACTGTTGGTAACGGGAATATTGCTTGCTGTAACTAGGTATCGTCCCTTTGAAATTAACCTCAGGCAACTGGTCTGCTACATGTGTACGGTATTCCCAGTAGGATGTCTTCAGTTCGTTAAGGGCAACAGCCGCATCCACCGACTGTAGTTGGGCCAGGTTAATAGCCTCTTTCAGAGTCAGTCTTACTATATTTTCCTGCTCCCCGGCCTGTAAACCAAAGCTCATCAAGAATAAAGAAGTAATGGCTATATAGATCTTTTTCATTGTAATATATGTTTAGCCACCCCTAGGCAAAAGCTATGCCAAAAAGATATCCATCTGATTTACTGCCAAGTAGGCAAAGCAACAGGTGTCCGATAATGAACAGTATGTCCGATAATGAAAAGCTTATCCGTATTTCTGATGATCAGCACAATTTTATACTACTTATCTTTGACAGTGAACTTATACAAACCCGAACCGACCTCGAGACAGGTAAAACCATCCATATAGCCGATTATTTTTATATCCGGTACAGCATTCAATAAAGAACCGCTCTCCGTAATTTCTGCTCCGTCTAAAGAAGGTAGCCAGATTTGCGCCGTTGTATTGACCGGAATCGTGACCTGAAGTTCAAACGTTTTATTCCCCTTCCTCCAGTTGCTTACTATCGGTCCGTTTACGGATTGGTAGGAACTGTTTACCCATGCCAGATCACCCGCAGGTTGCGGTTTGATTTGTATCTTACTGAAACCGGGAGCGGCTTGATTTATTCCTCCCAATGACTGATAAAACCACTCTCCCACACTACCGAACATCGGATGGTTTTGAGAATATACATTATCGGAATATTTCCAGGTTTCCCATAAAGTAGTAGCTCCGGACTCAAGCATATACCCCCAGCCGGGAAAAGTCTTTTTCGTAACCATTTCATAAGCGATATCATTCCTGTTATTCAGACGCAGTACTTCCAAAATAATTGGAACACCGAAAATCCCGGAAGCAATATGTCCGTCCCATTTTTCCATTGCCTGCAGGAATACCGTAAAAACGGCTTCCTTCTCACTTTCCGGTACGAGATCATAGAACAAAGCAAAGGCTTGGGCTGCCTGGGTAGCATTTGCCACTTGACCGGTTCCCCGTTTCAGAAACTCTTTAATAAATGCATTCTTTACATCCGTTGCCAACCGGGAATATACTTGTGTATCTTTCGACTGGCCAGTCAGTAGAGCAAACTCAGCCAACAAGATTACATGATGGTAATAATGGGCAGTAGCAAACAAAGCGGGTACACGTTCTTCCAAACTTTCATGATCATTGATACACGTATCGATCAGGTTATCTTTTGCTTTTGAACGGAGAAACTCCACTTGCCTGCGTAAAGTCGGATAATAGGCTTTTATAGTTCGCAGATCACCATAATATTCATATAATTGCTTCTGCATAAAAGCAAATGCCAGTTGCCAACCGATCGGTCCGGAGTCATCGCCCAACCCCATATCTGCTATTCCGTTATAAGGGGCAGTCTCCGTCATTCCTCCCTCGGGACGCTGGTCGTTGGCAAAATCATGCAGGGCCTTCCGATAGAAATTTTCCATATCGTAGAACCAACAGAAAGTACGTGCCGTGCCGACAATATCGCCACCATAACCGAATTTCTCACGAGCCGGACAGTCGGACTGAACACTGAACAGGTTGCTATGGAAGGTATAATCCAAGACTTTATTCAAACGGTTCAACATCGGATTAGAACATTCAAAAAAGCCGTTCTTTTGCAAATCGGCACTCAAACGGATCCCCTCCACATCCGACAAGGAAGGACGCCCCGGCCAGCCGGTTATCTCGATATACCGGAAACCGTGGAACGTAAAACGGGGCGACCAGATTTCTTCTCCCTCTCCTTTCAAGGTATAGGTATCCTCCTGCCAGGCAGTCTGCGGTTGTCCGTGGGTCTCCCAATCGGCATCCCATACTTTCTTTTGCTGTCCGGCAACCGAAGTCATCACATTCAGGCTTCCGTCCGAATAAATATCTTCACCGTAACGAATCTTTATCGTCGTACCCTTCTCCCCTCTGACCTTGAGGCGTGCTACCCCTGCAAAATTCTGCCCCATATCGAAAATGAATTCTCCGGGGCGGGTTTCCGTCATTCTCACCGGTTTAATAATCTCTATCTCCCGGATAGGTGGCTGCATCTGGGCTGTCAGTTGTCCGGTAGGAGCATTCACGACCTGCACAGCCTGTTTCCAATGGCTATCGTCAAAGGGACAGGTATCCCAACCGAGTATTTCGTTACGGGCATCATAATGTTCTCCAAGATAGACATTGTTACGCATTACCGGACCAGGTGCCGTTTTCCAACTTTCATCCGTACAGATAGTTTCTCCCGAGCCATCTGTATATTGTATACGAAGCTGAGCCTTTAAACAGGGACGTCCGATAGTCAGGTATTCTCTCAATGGTTTGAAGACACGCATAGGCAGCGGATTATAATATCCGTTGCCAAGCATGACCCCTATGGCATTTTCTCCGGAACCGATCAAAGAGGTAATATCGTAGGTACTATATAATATCTGTTTTCCATAGTTGGTCCAACCCGGATCAAGGATATGATCGCCGATACGTTTCCCGTTCAAACTGGCTTCATAATATCCGATACCGGCAATGTATAAACGAGCTTCTTTTACTGTTTTAGCAGGGCGGAATATCTTTCGGAACAAGGGAGCCGGATCATCTTTATAAAAGTCTTCTTCTCTTTCCGGTGCTTTCGAACCGTCGGTAATCCATTGGGCTTTCCAGTCTGCCGGAGACAACATGGATGTTTCCCAAAAAGCGGGTTGACTCCAATCGGATACCGCTCCATCCTGATTATAAGTACGAACACGCCAGTAATAACGAGTGAAAGGTTTTAATCTCTTACCGGAATAAACAATGTTTACATTCTGACGGCTACCGACTTTTCCACTTTTCCAAACCAGCCCTTTCCCATTCTTAAGATCGTCTTCTGTTAAAGCTACTTGTATCTCATAAGCTGATTGCACCTGATTACGGGCCGACGACTCCAGTTGCCAGCCAAGTACCGGGTTAAAAGCATCTACCCCCAACGGATTTTCTATATATTCGCAAGTCAGTCTTTTCAATCGTAAAGGTTCAGCCCCCGCAAGAAAGACCCAACCGGACAGAAAACAAATAAGCAGTATTGTTCTTTTCATAATCACACGAATTTAACGGGTCCTATCATTCCTGTCGGCAACCATTTCTGATAATGTGTCCATGCCTGGCCTATTTTATTATCCGGTGTCGATTTCAGATAATTACCTACTGTAGTCGTAATCTTTATCTGTAACATTTTCACCGGAGCCTGTGCCAGATGTTCCGGCAACTGATAAACACGGTTACCGTACCATTTACATCCCAGACTCTCTCCATTCAAAATTACTTCCGAAACACCGTAGACCTTTCCCAGATCCAGATAATAAAAGCCGGCAGCATTCTCGATAGTCTTCTCATAATACAATACACCTGCAAAGTCACGGGTCACCGGATCAGTCGACCAATCAACCAATGTCTCGATCTCCAGTTTTTTCGTATCCCCGTTTATATGTTCCATTCGCACATTCCATCTGTTGATACTAAGAGGGGTCAGGCTTTTTACCGGTAGAGCCGGAATAGTGACCTTATCCGCTTTCTTTTTTTCAAAAACAATCAGTTGGGAAGCAGCCGGTCCCAAGACAATCTGTAAACCAGGAGCGGAAGAGGTAGGATAAGGAGTACGTTCGCCCGTCTCCGCATTCCAAAGCCAGGGAGTTTTACCGTTATCGGCAAAGTTAGCCTGTATCCGGATCTCTTCTTCCGGGTTACAATTCGTTATAAAGTAAATATCCTTATCCTCCGTTTGGTGGCGTATCTGGCTGACATAAGGGTTCGGAACATCAATCTTCATATAAGGGACAATGTTACATTGCTGTTGTACCTGACGAAACCAGGGTACCATTTCAACCGGAGCCTCCACGTTAAACACCAGGGACGGATAAGACTGCCGGATGCGGCCGATCGTCTGTTTCACCTTTTCGTCATTGACCTGGTGATCTTTGTATCCGGGAGATTTATAAGGTTCTTTTCCTACAAAGATCAGTTTGCCCCCCGCTTTTACAAATTCAAACAAGGCTTCTGCCGTTGCAGGCATCATCGACTCGACTTCCAGCAACATCAATGTATGATACTTCCGTTTATTGAAAATCAAATAGCCTTTCTTAAAACTACTCTTTTGGATGATCCCTTCACTTATATAATCGCAACTATTCCCGTTACGGTGGATCGCTTCCCATACTTTATATTGATAGGCCGGATAATGCAGTCCGGGAAACGGATCACGTTGTGGCCCGTGTATCGTCCACATATCGGCCAACGGGTGCATCACCGCAATATCTGCAAAGAAATCAGACTCCTGGAGCACGGTCGAAACGCGGGATTTGTAGGCAGCCCACAAATTAAAATAAGGCCACCAGGTATTCCGCTCATTCAAAAAGGCCCCGTACATGATCCATCCGGGGAACGGAGCTTCCAGCGGAGTATAATTGAAACCATGCAGTATCGAATGGGTTACACCGGAAAGATTACTCTGGTCACCCGTCATCTTTATCTTTTCCAACGTTGCATTAAATACATTATTGGTATTGGTTATCTCTTCACAACTGACCAGCCTCTTTCCAGAGTAATGGGCAGCCGATGCCACAAACTTATTTACGTTCGTATCGGTAGGAGACTTTATGAATGCATCCTTTTCACAACTGTCCGCATTCCAGAACCAGGTTTCGCATTCGGGGATATCCACCTCCATAGAGGCTTCCAGCGGATGAAACTCGCGGCCATAAGTCTGTACCCGCGATTTGAAATTATATTTATTACACCATTGCATATATGGTTTCAGGAAACGATCTCGGACGATATCCATACAAGTGACAAAGAAATCATATCTGACCCGGTCAACCTCCTCTTTCGCCTGACTGGTCAGGATAGTCGCAACCGCCCCTTCGATGGCATGTCCCATATGACCGACTTTATAAAGGATAAAAGGCAGATAAGGTTCCACATCATATCCCCGGCGTGAACGAAACTCTTCAAGAAAATCATGACACCAGTTGGCCCCTTCCAACTCCATACTGTCGCAGAACATGGCCCGAAAACCTTTCAGGCCGCTGATGGCCGGAAACAGATTATCCGACATCCTGTTCAGGAACTTCTCCACAGCCGCCTGATTATAATGATTCAATACAGGCCCGGCAGCACCGGGTGCCCCATTGATCACGGCTTGGAAACCGGTCACTTTCACCAATACATACAGTATATATTCGCCTTCCGGTATATCGATCGCGATCACCTCCGCTCCTTTATCGAAAGGAATGTCTTGTGCGGGAGCAAAGGTTGACATCTCCACCGGAGCCAGGCAGAAAGAATATAACTCACTGGTTGAACCTTCATATTTGGAAGCGACTTGCGGGGAAGCATCTTTCAATAAGTCCGCCGCTTTCAACTCTATTTTTGCCGGCCCACTAACTTTCATTGCCGTCTGTGTCATCAATTGGGTTTGCTCCTCCGGTTGCAGGAACTCGCCACCGAAAGGCCATCCCGAACCAACGATAATATCGCAAATCATCCCCCGTTCTTCTGCTCCTTTCAAAGCTGTTTTTACCATCTCGATCCATTCAGGACTCAGCCACTCCAAAGAAGGAATCCCTAAATCATCACCTCCGGGGAAACGGATCGGATTAATTTCGACACCTCCGATACCGGCAGCTTTCATCACATCAAGCTCACGCAGAATTTCCTTTGCGGTCACTTTATCTCCGTTCCACCACCAACGAACAAAGGGTTTTGAAGTGACAGGCGGGTTCTGAAACAACATGAAGAGTCTGTCATTTTCATCATTATCACTATCAACAAAGCGGCATCCCTGAATAAAAGGTAAGCTAAGAGCAGACATCACACTCGATTTAATAAAAGTTCTTCTTGAAAGAGTCATATCTATGAATTATTGATTAGCAAAAAGTTAACATCGTAAATGTAGATAAAAACTTTATAATACAAACCAGCACATACTCTAAAAATAAAAAAATAAGCAAACATTGAACATCGTGTCATTTTTGTAACATTAAATATCATTTATGCAACATCCATTCCCTTGATAAAGACTACTTTTACTCCCAATTTATGCTTTAAAGGCTTCTTATATATTGCTTAAATCGACTGGAATATGAAGACAACCCTGACAAAACTCTTTTTATATTATACCTTCATCTGCTGTTTTATCACGGCCTACGGGCAAGACTTCTATGCAACCCAACGCAGTTCCTGGTTGCAAAAAGCCGAACAAAATAAACCCCGGTTAACTGTAACAGAAAAGAAACCGACCGGATTAGTCAATATAATAGAAGACAAAGAGGGATTCCAGGGATACAAAGCGGTACAGGAAGGTCCTATGGAGGTCTTATACAATAGTTCTTTTAAAGACAAAAAGACTGTCATCGTCGATTTTGGCGAACATATGACTGGCAGTTTCAGCTTCAGTACGGATCTGCTAAAGGCAGACTCCGATGCGCCGGCCCGCTTTAAACTGACCTTCGGAGAAGTTCCGGCCGAACTTGTCACACCCTTCGATCCTTACAAAGGAGGGCTCAGCCGGGCCTGGTTGCAAGACGAAACGGTTACCGTAATGACAATGCCTGCGACCACCACCATTCCGCGCCGCCTTTCTTTCAGATATGTAAAGATTGAACTGATAGCAACACCTCCCGGTTACGATTTCTGCATCTCGGATATGAAGTGTAATGCCGTGACTTCTGCTGTCAACCATCCGGAAGAACTGTTATCCACCACGCCACAGATTTTCAAAGATATAGACCATGTAAGTTTAAACACCCTTAAAGAATGTATGCAGACCGTTTATGAAGATGGCCCCAAAAGAGACCAGCGCCTCTGGCTGGGAGACCTTTACCTCGAAGCCTTAGCCAATAACTATTCTTTCAAACAATATAACCTGACCAAACGCTGCCTTTATCTGTTGGCCGCGCTTAGCGAACCTAACGGAAAACTGAACGCCACCGTCTTTGAAGCGCCGGTACCCAAACCGCAAGCCAAACAACATTTATATGATTACTCCTTCCTGTTCGGCGTTACCCTCAAAGACTATTTACTGGAAACCGGAGACCGTGAAACAGCCGAAGACCTCTGGCCTGTCGTCAAAAAACAACTCGAATCGGCCTATGCTTATCTACAGGACGACGGAACCATGAATTACGAACAGGCTTCCCGTGAATGGTGGATATTCTTCGACTGGAAAGACGGACTACACCGGGAAGTGGCCTTTCATGGTGTCACAATCTTTGCCTTCAAAGAAACTTACGAACTGGCACAGTTACTGAACAAAGAAAATGAAGTAGCCCAACTACCCGCCCTTATCCGGAAGATGAAAAAGGCAGCCCGCAAACATTTCTACAATCCTAAAACGGGTCTGTTCGCAGGGTTACTGAACGATCAGGTTTCGTATGCATCTCAAATCTGGATGATATTAGGAGAAGTACCCACACAAAAGGAGGCTCAACGGGCATTAAGAGCCTTGAAAACAACTGAGAATGTATGTATCCCGGGGGCACCTTATTTATTCCACTATTATATAGAAGCCTTGATAAAAAGCGGATTGGCGGAAGATGCCCAAAAAGAAGTCGCAACCTATTGGGGGGATATGATCCATAAAGGAGCCGATACCTTCTGGGAAGTGTATGATCCTCAAAACGAATACTTATCTCCATACAATTTCTTTCCTATTAATAGCTATTGTCATGCATGGAGTTGTACACCGACTTATTTCATTCGCAAATACCCGGAGATATTCCAGAAATAAACTATATTTGTTCCGGTTTCAACAAAAATGAGACACCATGAAAGTAAGAAATTCCACTATTCCTACCGACAGCCTGATAAACAAATATCTCCCGGCAAGCTACTCGGATGCATTTGAATGTGAAATAACCACGAAGAAAAAGATCACTGCGGATGATATTCTGATCTCACTCTGGACAGATATGCCGGCTTGGATTAACAAACTATTCAAACTGCGTAATTTATTGGTAAAACCATTCGGCCTCCAAGCCGGAGAAAAGGAAAAGCCGGACATTGAAAGATGTATCCGGACAGGAGAAAAAACCCCTTTAGCCAACGTCACCGACAAATCTCCAAACGAAACCATTATGCAGTTGGACGACAAACACCTCTGTGCTTATCTATCCATTCACCTCGAAGAATTTGAAGGAAACCGAAAAAAGATCAGATGTATCACCGTCGTACGTTTTCATTACTGGCTGGGATATGCCTACTTCTATGCGATAGCTCCTTTCCATCATCTGGTAGTAAGAGGGATGTTGAAACACATCCTGCGACCAGAGGTTATAAAAACAAATAAATAACAGATTTACAGCTTCTCTGATTGAAATTTGAAAGCTTTTGACCGATAACTGTAACCCGGTCAATATGAATTTATGTTCCTTTGCCTACAAAAAAATAGTTAAAATGATGCACTCATTTAAGGGATACAGCCCTTTTCTGAATCACATTATTAAGATCGCTCCTGTCAACGGTAAGGACAATAAATGAAAAATGCTATATATCATGAGAAATGTATCTTTATTATGTATCTTGTTTTCGTGGCTGCTCTCAGCTTGCAGCGGACCTTCAAACTATTTTGAACCCGAAAAACAAAATGCACTTCGTGCACCTTCCTTTCCTCTGGTAACGATCGATCCATATACCAGCATCTGGTCGTTTACCGATAAACTGAATGAGGATGCAACCCGTCATTGGACAGGTAAAAAAGCTCCGTTATTCGGTGTTGTCCGCGTAGACGGTCAATCTTTCCGTTTTATGGGAGTAGAAGACCTTCCTCTGAAAGTAATTATTCCCACAGCGGCCAAAGAGAAATGGGAAGCCGCCTATACGGAAAAGGTACCGGCAGCCAACTGGGTAAAACCGGACTTCAACGATGCTGCATGGACCAAAGGACAAGCCGCTTTCGGTACTCCTGATATGCCCGACCTGTCCACCCGCTGGAACAGCAAGGACATCTGGGTAAGAAGAACATTCGATCTCTCGGATGATTACACTGCACAATCCGTATATCTCGAATATTCTCACGATGATATCTTTGAATTATATATTAACGGCATACAAGTAATCTCTACCGGCTATGTATGGAAAAACAATGTATTATCCGAACTTCCCGCCGAAGTAAAGGCAACATTGAAACCCGGCAAAAATGTAATTGCCGCTCATTGCCATAACAAAACCGGAGGAGGATACGTAGACTTCGGTCTGTTCACCAAAGAAGAAAACAAAACATTCTTCAATGAAGCTGCCATCCAGAAGTCGGTCAACGTACTGCCTACCCAGACTTTCTATACCTTCGAATGCGGACCGGTCGAACTGGACGTTATTTTCACTTCCCCTCTATTAATGGATGATCTGGACTTGATGACACGTCCGGTCAATTATATCTCTTACCAGGCTAAATCGTTGGATGGCCAGCAGCATGACGTACAAATTTATATGGAGGCCACTCCCCAATTGGCCGTTAACACGGATAACCAGTCGGTATCTTTCGACCGGGATGAGAAAAATAATATCACCTATCTGAAAACAGGAACAATCGAACAGCCTGTACTGGGCCGTAAAGGGGATGATGTACGTATCGACTGGGGATATTTCTACCTGGCAGCCGGTACAGATGCCAATACAACCATGACAATGGGACAGTACCATACAACCAAACAAGACTTTGCCGCTAACGGAAAACTGCCTGTCAACACAACAGCAGAAGGACTTTCATCCGACATGCAAAATGATATGAGCGTATTGGCCTACTGCCACGACCTGGGAGCCGTATCCGCTCCCGTCAGCAATTACCTGATGATCGGGTATGACGACCTGTATGCTATCCAATATTTCAACGACAACCGCATGGCCTATTGGAAACACAACGGCCAGAAAAATATCGAGCAGGCATTTGAAGAAGCAAACAACGATTATGCTTCGATCATGAAACGTTGCCGTCAGTTCGATACACAGATGATGAACGACGCAGAGAAAGCCGGCGGTAAGGAATACGCCGAACTTTGTGCAATATCCTACCGTCAATCCATTGCTGCACATAAACTGGTGGAAGACAAAGACGGCAATCTGTTGTTCCTTTCCAAAGAGAACTTCAGCAACGGCTCTATCGGTACGGTCGATATTACCTATCCTTCGTCACCTTTGTACCTGATATACAATCCTGAATTACTGAAAGGAATGATGACACCTATTTTCTATTACAGTGAAAGCGGCAGGTGGAATAAACCGTTTGCAGCCCACGATGTAGGTACTTATCCATTGGCTAACGGCCAGACTTACGGTGGCGACATGCCGGTGGAAGAAAGCGGCAACATGCTGATCCTGACAACCGCTATCGCCCTTCGTGAAGGAAATGCCGAATTTGCCAGGAAACACTGGGAGACATTGACAACCTGGGCGAACTATCTGCTTAAAGAAGGCCTCGATCCTGAGAACCAGCTTTGTACGGACGACTTCGCCGGCCATTTCGCACACAATGCAAACCTTTCCATCAAAGCGATCATGGGAATAGCCGGATACGGTAAACTGGCCGATATGCTGGGCGATAAGGTTACTGCCGAAAAATATATTTCCGCCGCTAAAGAGATGGCAATGAAATGGGCTGCCATGGCAAATGCCGGTGATCACTATCGCCTGACCTTCGACCAACCGGCCACCTGGAGCCAGAAATATAACCTGGTATGGGATAAATTATTCGGAATGGGTATCTTCCCACAGGAAATTGCCGGAAAAGAAATGGCTTACTACCTGACCCAACAGAATACCTACGGTCTGCCGCTCGACAGCCGTAAGACCTATACGAAAGCAGACTGGATCCTCTGGACAGCTTGCCTGACAGACAATATGAACGATTTCACCCAACTGGTATCACCGGTTTACAAATATGCAAACGAAACAAATACCCGCATGCCGTTAAGCGACTGGTATGAGACGACCAACGCAAATTCAGTCGGTTTCCGTGCCCGTTCGGTTGTAGGCGGTTTGTTTATGAAGATGCTTGAAAAACAAATGTATAAGGGAGCCCCGGCGGCGGCTCCTTCTTTGACCGATGCACCTGCCATGCAGAAAAGTGAACTATTTATGGAATTACCGGACAATTGCCCGACCCCCGACGGTATGGCGATTGCTCCGAACGGTGATCTGATCCTGGCTTGTCCGAACTTCGCCGATTTGTCTAAGCCGGCTTGCCTGATGCGTATCACGAAAGATGGGAAGATTGATAAATGGTTAGATGTACCGGTATTACCGGAAACGGGCTGGGCCGCTCCGATGGGAATCACATTCGACGACGAGGGTAATTTATTTATCTGTGATAACCAGGGATGGAGTGGTGCCCCCAAAGCCCAAAACAAAGGAAGATTGTTGTGTTTAAAGCTGAAAGATGGCAGGTTAGACGAAACCATTGTGGTTGCTTCAGGAATGGAGCATCCCAATGGGGTTCGTTTTCGCGATGGAAAGCTATATGTCACACAAAGTTCCCTCTCTTCCATTCAGGACCCGTCGGGATCACTGGTCAGCGGTATATATTGTTTTGACAAGAATGACAAGAACATAAAAGTAACCAATACGAGAGCTGATAAAAACCTGATCACCACCGTCATCACCAAGAACAAGGATGTACAGTACGGACTGGACGGTATTGTTTTCGATAAGGAAGGAAATTTATATGTCGGCAACTTCGGTGACGGTACGATCCACCGGATAACAATGGATGCCAACGGCAGCGTTACCGGCAATGAGATCTGGGCGCAGGATCCCTCACAGCTACGTACCACCGATGGAATGTGTATCGACGATGACGGAAATATCTGGGTAGCCGATTTCTCGGAAAATGCAGTTGCCCGTATCGATAAGAACGGTCGCATTCAGCGTATCGCCCAGAGTCCGGATGGCGACGGAAGCGACGGCGGGCTCGACCAACCGGGAGAACCGATCGTATGGAACGGCCAGGTAATCGTTTCCTGCTTCGATATCGTAACAGGCCCCGACAAAGTAAATACCGGACACGACAAGCCTTTTACACTAGCAAAATTGCAACTCAACTAACAGATTAACCCTAATATCATGAAACATTACTTATCTACATTTGCCGGATCGGCCATATGCGGAGGTTTTGCTTTCGGCATCTGGCCGGAGCTTTGGAAAACCTACGGTCTCATGGGAGGATGGCTGGCGGCTACACTTATCATCGGGATCATGTGGTACATGAACCATTACAACGGAGCCATATTGAATCCGGAAGGAAAGATATGGCTCGACCAGGGATGGTGTATCGGTTCTGCCGGTATAGCCTGGGGGATCGTCCGTTTCCAGGGCGACATCACACAATTCTTTCTGGCCGCTCCTACACTGCTTTGTTGTCTGATCGGGGGAGCGTTAGCCGGTCTGACCATCTGGGCGATGCGATCATGCGGTAACCGCCTGTCAAAAGAGGAGGAGGCTGTATGAGCGAGTGGTTACAGACTTACAATGAACTATTCGGTATGTACAATGCCGGTATCATCACGAGTATATTCGGTTCTTTCGCCGTCACATTCACGGTTATATTCTGCTGGCCTAAACTGGTCAGAGACTTCGGAGCAAAAGGGGGCTTTATCGCCGCCGCATTAATTATAGGAACATTCTGGCTGGTAAACCATAAACTGCCCGGCTTCGGTTTCTCCACCGGCCTGGCCCTGGATGCAAACGGGCTGCCGATGCAGTTCAGCCTGATTCATCAAGGTGCACGCGGTAGTGCTCCGTGGGTAGATATGGGTTGGGCCATTGCGATGGGATTTGTGGTTTGCGATACGCTCTGTGCCCCGAAAGGTCAGCGCCCGGGCTTATTGAAAGAAGCATTCCCGCGCTGGGTGGTTATCATAGCCGGAGGAATCGTTGGAGGTATTCTGGTCGGACTGACCGGATATACGAATGCTGCATTATAAATAATATTCTATAGACCATGTCAAAATACGTTATTGCACACGACTTAGGAACGAGTGGTAACAAGGCGACTTTATTCAACGAAGAAGGTATGCTGGTTGCCTCCCATGTTGCCTCTTACCGTACCGATTATGCTGCCGGCAACCGGGCAGAACAAAATCCTGCCGACTGGTGGAAGGCGATCGTTGAAACAACCAACGCTTTACTGCAAATCGTTTCACCGGAAGATATTGCCGGGGTTGCCCTGAGCGGACAAATGATGGGCTGTTTATGCGTCGATAAAAAAGGAAATCCGTTGTATCCCCACCTATTATATTGCGACCAGCGTTCGCAGGAGGAGGAAGCGTTCCTGGCAGGAAAAATCGACCCGCTTCATTTCTACGAGATAACAGGCCATCGCATCAGTGCCTCTTATTCGATAGAAAAGCTCATGTGGATACGGAAACATCAGCCGGAAGTATTTGCGAATACTTATAAGATGCTCAATGCAAAGGATTATATCAATTTCCGCCTTTGCGGCACGATAGCCACCGATCCGTCGGATGCTTCCGGCACGAATGCCTACGATCTGAATCGCTGGGCCTGGAGTGAAGAGATCATCGAGGCCGCCGGACTGGACATTTCATTGTTTCCGGAAGTACGTTCCTCCATCGACGTAATAGGCGAAGTTACAGAAGAGGCTGCCAAAGCTACCGGACTCCGAAAAGGGACACCGGTCATTTGCGGAGGCGGCGATGGCAGTTGTGCCGGAGTAGGCGTTGGATGCGTAGCTCCGGGAACATCTTATAACTACCTGGGATCTTCCTCATGGGTGGCTCTGACCGTAGAAAAACCCGTTGTCGACGAACAACGGCGCACGATGAACTGGGCGCATGTCGTACCCGGTATGCTTCATCCGTCCGGCACCATGCAAACGGCAGGAGCCAGCTACAACTGGATGGTTCAGCAACTGTGCAGGCAGGAACTGGAAGAGGCCCGTCTCCGGAAAGGAAATGTATATGAACTGATCGACGAACAGATCCGGAAATCACCGATAGGCTCCAACAAACTATTGTTCCTGCCCTATCTGATGGGTGAACGTTCTCCGCGTTGGAATGTAAATGCCAAAGGTGCCTTTATCGGTCTGACTGTGGGACATACGCATGCCGATATGCTTCGTTCCGTCATGGAAGGTATCACCCTCAACCTGGGACTGATCGTAAATATATTCCGCAACCACGTGCCGGTTGAGAATATGACCGTGATAGGCGGCTGTGCCAAAAATCCCATCTGGCAACAGATGATGGCCGACATCTATCAGACAGAAATAAAGATACCGAACTACCTGGAAGAAGCCACCTCGATGGGTGCCGCTATCCTGGCCGGTATCGGAGCCGGACTGTTCAAGGACTTCAGCGTAACCGACCGCTTTATCCATATCGATAAGAAGATCAGCCCTATCCCTGCCAATGTAAAGAAATATCAGGAATTAATCGGAGTATTCGATAAGACGTACGACCATTTGAAAGAAGTCTATGCCGACTTATCGAATTTAAATCTATAAGAAAGAATATGAAAGGACAAATGAAAAGCGTAATCGCAACAGCTCCCGGCGTAGTAGAGATCCGGGAGATAGATATACCGGCTATCACACCCTATCAGGCTTTAGTGAAAACTGAGATGGTAGCCTTGTGTAATGCAACTGACAGTAAACTGATATCCGGGCATTTTCCCGGAGCAGACCAGTTCCCGATGGCTTTGGGACATGAGAATGTAGGTATTGTAGTGGAAGTCGGGGCGAAAGTCCGCAACTTCCGTGTGGGCGACAGGGCCATCGGCGGATTGAATGCCACTTTTACAACTCCGGGATTGAATAGTGCCTGGGGTGGTTTCAGTGAATATGTCGTCGTGAACGATTTCGAAGTATTGAAGGAAGAAGGCCTCGCCACACCGGAACAGGGTTGCTGGGACAGCTTTGAAATTCAGAATGCCGTACCTGCCGATATACAGCCGGAAGAAGCAGTAATCGCTTGTACCTGGCGTGAGATAGTCGGTGCATTTAAAGACTTCCGCCTGGCTCCGGGCAAGAAAGTTATGGTATTCGGTGCCGGTCCCGTCGGACTGAGTTTCGTCAAACTAGGCAAACTGTTCGGTCTGGGACAGGTAGATATCGTCGACATGCTTCCCGCCAAACTGGAACTGGCCAAAAAGATGGGAGCCGACAACGGGTATACTCCGGCAGAAATCGCCAACCCTGAATTTATAGCGGCCGCCAACCGTTCGTACGACACGATCATCGACGCAGTCGGTTTGCCATCCATCGTTAACTCGGCTCTGCCGCTTATCAAAATGGCCGGCGACATCTGTGTCTATGGTGTGATGACCAAAAATCCGACGATCGATTTAGATCAGGCTCCGTACAACTTCAACCTCTACATCCACCGCTGGCCGACCCGTTCGGAAGAGAAACGGGCCATGATTGCACTGACCGAGTGGATACGCGAAGGTCGGTTGTCTGCCTCCGACTTTATCTCCCATCGCTTTAAGATTGAACAAATAAACGAGGCTCTGGAAGCCGTAAAACGTAACGAAGTAATAAAAACAGTATTAACATTCTAAACATCATTTATCATGAACGAAATAATCGCAAACCTAACAGTAGAACAATTAGCAGGAATGATCGACCATACCTTCCTGAAACCTTTCGGCACGGCAGAGAACATCGAAAAGCTTTGTGCCGAAGCACGGAAATATGAATTCGCAATGGTAGCCATCAATCCGGCAGAAGTAGAAACCTGCGTTAAGTTACTGGAAGGTTCGCCCGTTCGTGTCGGTGCAGCCATCGGCTTTCCGTTAGGCCAGACGACTACCGAATGCAAAGCGTTCGAAACACGCGATGCCATCGAAAAAGGAGCAACGGAAATCGATACAGTGATCAATGTCCGCGCCCTACAGAAAGGTCGGCTCGATATCGTAAAGAAAGAAATCGAAGATATGGTAACCATCTGCCGTCCGGCAGGTGTGATCTGTAAAGTAATTCTGGAAACCTGCTATCTGTCTGATGCAGAAAAGGAAACAGTCTGCCAAATCGCCAAAGAAGCAGGTGTCGATTTCGTGAAGACCTCTACCGGTTTCGGAACAGCCGGAGCCACCGTGGAAGACGTTGCCCTGATGCGTCGCGTGGTCGGCCCTGAAATCGGAGTGAAAGCTGCAGGCGGTATCCGCGACCTGGATACAGCATTAGCCATGATTAAAGCAGGCGCTACCCGCATCGGTACGTCTAGCGGAGTCTCAATCGTAGAGGCCTACAAAGTTTCCCGCAAGTGAAACTAAAGTTTCTTCCGGATGAAACAATAGTTTCACCTAAGAGAAACAATAGTTTCACCCGGAAGAAACAAACTGAAACAAAGCATCGTTTCAGTCTATTCCGGTAACCGGATTATTAACAAAGAAGGGAGTATCATGAATAACTTACACAAAATAGGAATAGGACTTATACTCGTTGTAATGGCAGCCTGCCAGAACAAGGAAACGACGTATAAGGATCACCATCCTGTCGATAAGCAGAAATTTATAGCCGAAATACAAAACCAATTCAATAAAATAAAGGCAACCGAAGGGATTGTCTCAAAAGATAGTACCGCAACCCTGATCCGGGAGGCGCATCTGCATTTATATCATCATTATCCGGTCTATTACGACTGGTGGCTACAAGATGGAAGCAATGTGAAATGGTTTGACGGGACTTTTTCCAGTCAGATCAACGAACGCCTGCACAAACTGCAACTGGAAACAAAAGTAACCGACACCCCGGAAAGCATCACACAGGCTTTGTCTTCCTACCTCGATGCCTGTACGAAAAGAAGGGAACAGCGACTGGCCTCATTTATAAAAAGTACTCCCGAAGTTGTGTTTACCAAATTCCGTACACTGCGTCCGTCTTTCTTTGCCTATACGGAAGGTTTGTCCGATGCCCGTGCAGAATGCAATTTCTTTGCCGGAGGCGAGTTGGGATACTTTAAAATGGATGGCATCTGGGCAAAAGAACAAACTTTATTGAAAGATACAGCCGGCGTTTTCCGTGATCCGGACGTACATTTCGATGGAAAGCATATATTGTTTTCATGGAAGAAGTCGCAGAAAGAAGATGACTTCCACCTGTATGAAATGGAAATGCCCTCGCGGAAACTAAAACAGATCACCTCCGGTCTCGGATTTGCAGACATAGAGCCTATCTACCTGCCGGATGAAAATATCATGTTCAACTCGACCCGCAACGGTAGCTCCGTAGATTGCTGGACCGTAGAAGTCAGCAACCTCTATCTCTGTGACCGCGAAGGACGCTATATGCGGCAAGTCGGATTCGACCAGGTACATACCTCCAATCCGACACTGCTCGACGACGGTCGCGTGGTCTATACCCGTTGGGAATACAACGACCGTGGCCAGGTATTTATGCAACCGCTCTGCCAGATGAACCCGGACGGTACCGGACAGGCCGAGTATTATGGAGGAAACAGCTTCTTCCCTACCACCGTCACGCATACCCGTCAAATCCCCGGGACACGAAAGGTGATGGCAACCATCCTCGGTCATCACACCCCTCAACACGGTAAATTATGCATCATCGATCCCGAAGCCGGACGTGATGAAAACGAAGGCGTTATGCTGGTTGCCCCGCTTCACAGGCCGGAAGCTGTAAAAGTAGATGCCTACGGACAGTTCGGCGATCAGTTCCAGCACCCTTACCCCTTGAATGAAGAAGAGTTCCTGATTTCCTATACGCCGCTGGGCTATCATGTAGGTCACCCGATGGAATTCGGCATCTACTGGATGACACCGGCCGGAGAACGCGAACTATTGGTTTCGGATGCCAGCCTGTCCTGCAATCAGCCTGTCCTGCTGGCCGAACATGAACGTCCTTTCGAGCGTGTAAACAATGTGGATTACACGAAAGAGGAAGGTGTCTACTATATGCAGAATATTTACGAAGGGAACGGTTTGAAAGGTATCCGGCCGGGAACAATCAAGAAACTGCGTATCGTCGAACCCATCTACCGTGTAGCCAGTATCGGTGCCGCTTTCGGCTTTGACGCAGGGGGCGGCGGACATGCCTTCTCTCCGGTGGGAGTCGGTAATGCCAGCTGGGATGTTAAACGGATACTCGGTACGGTAGATGTGCAGCCGGACGGTTCGGCCTTCTTCACAGTGCCTTGCCGCACACCTTTATACTTCCAGGCATTGGATGAAAACAACCGGGTTGTACAGACCATGCGTAGCTGGTCGACCTTGCAGCCGGGAGAAACACAGAGTTGCGTAGGATGCCATGAACACAAGAATACAGTGCCGCTGTCTTCACATCCGGTATCTATGGCTATGAACACCGGTATCCAAAAGATCGAGCCGGAAGGGATTGGAGACCGTTCATTCAGCTATATCAAAGAAGTGCAACCTATCTGGGATGCCCATTGTATATCCTGTCATGACGGAGTGAAAAGCAAGCTGAGCCTGAAAGGCGAGTTGAAAGTAGTCGACCAGCAAACAAAGCGCAAGTTCTCAGACTCCTATCTGAATTTGACTCACGCGCGTAAAATGACCGAAGGCAACGACTCCTGGCAGGGAGACGCTCATCACCCGGAAGTAAACTGGATAAGCAACCTGTCCGAACCGACATTGCTTGCCCCTTATTTTGCCGGCTCCAACACTAGCAACCTGATCAAACGGCTAGAGAACGGACACGGCGGATGTAACCTGAATAAAGAAGAAATGGAAACGATCGCTTTATGGATCGACCTCTGCGTGCCCTTCATCGGTGACTACCGGGAAGCAAACAACTGGACACAGGAGGAGAAGGATTACTATACATATTATGAGAAGAAGCGGGAAACATCCCGGGCTGCCGAGAAAGAAAACATCCGTCAGTATCTTCAATCATTAAAAGCAAAGAAGTAAAGATTATGAAAATAAACTGGACTTATATAGCCTGCCTGTGCCTCATTGCCCTGACAGGATGCAACGGAAATGATGTTTTTGCCCCCGATCATATATGGAGTGCCGGACAAGAAGACGGACTTCTGGTGACAAACCGGGATAAAAAAGAAATATGCCTCATCGATACCCATCTAAAGAATACAGGTATCAAAACAACATTGCCAACCGCCGCCAACGACCTGACGGAAACGCCCGACCGGCATATCTGGGTGGTATGCGACGGCGTCGGAGGCTCTTTATGCGAGTTGGATGGGAAAGACCTGTCCGTTATCTCTCAAACAGCCTTGGGACATACTCCTTCCGCCCTCTTATTCAACCGGCAGACAGGTTCTTTATGGACAACCCAACGCTTCAATAATGAACTGTGGGAAATATCTCCGGAGACAAAAGAAGTGTTGAACCGAATCAGCGTAGGCCGCGAACCGGTAGACATCGTTTCATTCGCTGGAGACAGCTTATTACTGGTGGCCAACAACCTGCCGGAAATGTCATCGCTCACTTATCCGATTGCCTGCCAACTGGATATTGTCGATGTAAACAATAAAAAGGTGGTGAAACGCTTACAGCTTCCAAACGGTTCCACAGATGTAAAAGCATTAGCTACAGACAGCAAAGGCAATTACGCATATGCCGTCCATTTATTGGCACGCTACCAGCTCCCTACCAACCAGGTAGACCGGGGATGGATGAGTACGAATGTCCTGTCCGTCATCAACCTGCATACACAGGAAGTGGAGAATACAGTTCTGTTGGACACTCCGCAGAAAGGCGCCTCCAATCCGTGGAACGTTATCGTCTCTCCGGATGATAGTAAAATATGGATATCTGTCTCCGGATCTCACGAACTGGTATGTGTAGACAGAATCGCATTGCACGACCGCCTGGCACGGGCAAAAGAGGGCGAAAAAGTAACTCCTTCAACCAAAGATTACGCGCATATCCCGGATGATGCCGGTTTCTTATACGGCATACGTGATTTCTACAAAACGCAGGGGAAAGGTCCCCGTGCCCTGTACGTCACACCGGATAAAGTCTATACGGCGAATTATTATACCGGAGAGTTGGTTGCCTTCAACGGAAACGGCAAGGATATGGTTTCTTCCTCATTGGGTACGGCACTCGCATCCACTCAAAAAGGGAAAGGCGATATGTATTTCCACGATGCTTCCATCGGCTTCCAGGAATGGCAGAGCTGTGCCAGTTGCCACCCCAACGATGCCCGCATGGACGGACTGAACTGGGATTTGCTGAACGACGGCATGGGGAATCCTAAGAATACCAAGACATTGGTTTTATCCCACCAGACTCCTCCCTGCATGGTTTCCGGTATTCGTAAAGATGCAGAAACGGCCGTTATCTCAGGTATCAAGTATATCTTATTTGCTGCTTCGACAGAAGAAATAGCTCCGGCCATCGATGTGTACCTGAAGTCATTGTCACCGGTTCCAAGCCCTTATCTGGTAAACGGTAATTTATCCGAAGCCGCCCAAAGAGGGAAAGAACATTTCGAGAAGAACTGTGCGTCCTGTCATTCCGGAACTTATTATACGGATATGAAACAGTACAAGGTAAACTGGACGAACGGACCGGATAAGAATGTGAAAATGGATGTTCCCGCCTTGAACGAAGTATGGAGAACAGCCCCCTATCTGTATGACGGGCGCAGTTATACCATGCTGGAAATGCTGAAAGTCCACGGCCCTGCCGAAACTTTATCAGATAAAGAACAGGGCGATCTGGCAGAATATGTCTTATCACTATAAAAAAAGAATTATGAAACATTTCGCTTATATATTTGTACTTTCCTGCATTCACTGCTTTAGTGTACTGGCACAATGCGGGAACTTTGCCGGAGCCGATTATTCCCAGGGGATCGTTTTCATTATGGAAAACAACAAGATCGTCTGGCAACATGAGGCTCCGGAATCGAATGATCTCTGGGTACTTCCGAATGGGAACTTATTGTTTTCGGTTGGTAAAGGAGTACTGGAAGTGACCCGGCAAAACGATACCGTCTTTTATTACGCATCAGAAAGTCCCGTCTTCGCCTGCCAGCGTCTGAAAAACGGGAATACTTTTATCGGTGAATGCAATGCCGGACGTTTACTGGAAGTTTCTCCCGGGGGAAAAATCGTAAGTGAGGTATGCATCCTGCCGGAAGGTGTTTCGGACGGAACATTTGCCTTTATGCGTAATGCCCGCAAACTGGATAACGGTAATTATCTTGTAGCGCATTACGGAGGGGAATATGTCAAAGAATACGATTCAAAAGGGGAAGTAGTCTGGCAGGCACAGGTTCCCGGCGGTCCTCATTCTGTGATCCGGTTACCGAACGGCCACACACTGGTCGCCGTTGCCGATAAGACACAGAATCCCCGTATCGTCGAATTAGACAAAAAAGGCAACACCGTATGGGAAATATCGAACAAGGATATTCCCGGAGAGCCTTTAAAGTTTCTGGGAGGTATGCAATATTTCCCCGACGGGCGTTTGCTCTTCACAAACTGGGTCGGCCATGTGAATCCGGACAAACGGGATCATCTGTTTCTGGTAGACAGGGATAAAAACATCCTCTGTACATTAAAGGATCAGGAAGGGATACAAACCATGTCTTCCGTATTCAGCCTGGATGAAAATACAGGTTCGCTTCATTAAAACAGTTATTCAAACAACAGCTAAAGGATAAGGTAGCACTATAGACTCAGGTTCGTCAGCACTATAGTGCTACCTTCTTTACACTGGCATGCTACTTATTTTTGTCGCGTACCTTCTATTACCTCCTGATTGATTTGTTTGACCTTTTCCAGATTCATCTTCTCAACCCAACGATCGTAAGTGACCAGTCCGTTTATCTCATGCTCCACATCCGTTGTCTGTGTGTAGATAGCCGTGCTCAAGCCGAAATATTTAATCATCTGCTCTAATTCGTTAAGCATGAGAATATAGGTGTCAGTCAAAACCTCTTTATTCAACATCATTTCATAGGCATCATTCCGCACAGGCCACAAATGCCCTCTGACAAACAATCCTTTTCCACCAAACTCACCGAGAGATGCCGCCCTCTTCTCATCCGGACGAGGCATCGCCTTCGGCTCTATCTTACCATAATGATGCAGATCGACGAAATCGCCATTACCCGGATCGCCATAGGCCGGACGATAACCCGGAGCATAATTGTAACCGGACAGACCATTAACCAGACGGCTCGGATCATATTTCTTCACCCAATCCGTTATATCGGTAGCTTCAAACGCTCCCCAGTTTTCATTAAAAAGAACCCACATCACAATAGAGGGTGAACTGATATGCTGATCGATCATCACCTTCAATTCTTCACGAAACTGCTTACGGACAGCAACAGAATCCGTATCATCCGGTTCCCACAGATTAGGCATATCCTGCCATACCATCAATCCCAGACGGTCGCAATGATAATACCAGCGCTGCGGCTCTACCTTTATATGCTTACGGATCACATTAAAGCCGGCTCGTTTGGCCAATTCGATATCATACAATAAAGCTTCATCCGTAGGAGCCGTGAAAATGCCATCCGGCCAGTATCCCTGATCCAGCAGTCCTATCTGAAATACAAACTGACCATTCAACAAAGGACGGTTTACTCCTTCCATCTTTCCCAAAGACACGGAACGCATCCCAAAATAAGATGCAACTTCATCTACAATCTTACCTTTCGTATTCTTCAACTGTAACTTCAAATCATATAAGAAAGGATCTTCAGGAGACCAGAGACGAGGGTTCTGTATAGGGATATAAAACTTATTATTAACGGTTCCTTCCGCTTTCGCTACTTCCGTCACACCGTCTTTAGCTACTGCCGAAACTTTTAATCCGTCGTTATCTGCACAAACAATCACTTCCAAACGGTTATTCTTTAGATCCGGGATCAGTTTGACCTGAGAAACATATTGTTTCTCCACCGGTTCCAACCAGACAGTCTGCCAGATACCGGAGGTAAAGGTATAATCGCCACGGGGTCCGTTTTTACCGGAGGCTGCCCTTCCATCGTTGGGGTCGTAGGCGCCGACAACAAGCGAGTTCTCTCCCGACTTCAGGAAATCAGTGATATCAAAAGTAAAGGCATCATAACCTCCCGTATGTGTTCCGACCTTCTTACCATTCACAAAAACAGTCGAAATACGATCTACCGCACCAAAATTCAACAAGATATTTTTACCTTTCCACTCCGCTGGGATCGTAAAACTCCGACGATACCATAAACAAGTATCTCCTTTACGAGCAATACCCGACAATTCTGCCTCAGGCGGAAAAGGAATCCGGATCTGTTCCGGCTTAGCAGGAAACGTCGGAACGGTAGTCGCCGATACCGGATCCTGCAACTCCTTCCCTCCCATATAATCCCACATACCATTCAGATTCAACCAATCTGCCCTCACCATCTGTGGCCGCGGATATTCCGGCAGAGGAACAGATGCTTGCAAAGCTTTATCCGTCCAGGGGGTTGGCAAGGTGAAGTTCTTTGAACTCTGGGCCTTCATGTTAAACACTCCCCCTAAAAAACAGAGGGTAAAACAAATTAATACACACTTCTTCATAATATAAACTATTTAAGATACACTTGTTAAAAAAAGGGGCTATCCGATTCTTCGGACAGCCCCTAACTTTAGATGACCCGATTTACTTTACCGAAAGTTCGAAGACCTCGGAATAAATAAATTGATCTGCTCCTTCTGCCTTAACACCTATACGAGCATACACTTTACCTGTACGATTCTTTGCATTCTCCAATGATTTCAGCTGTGATGCATCCGTTATCGTGAATGAGAAGTTTTTATTTCCGGCAGACTTCTCCTCCGAAAAGTCCATACGAGCGAAATTCGTCTGCTCATCCACAAACCGGGTAGAACTGATAAACACACTTTGCGTATTTACCGCTGCATCAGGAATAATCTGTTTTACAGCACAGGTAGCCGATACATTCGTTCCATTCAGACTGATAGATGCATTTTCTATCATAAAATAAGGAGTCACATAGATCTTGACTTCAGTACTTCCCTTCAATGTAAAATCGACCGTATCTCTTTTTACTTCAGATATCTGTACAGTTTTCCAGGGACCATTATTATTGTTTGTAATCATGTGATAATCGCCGTCAAAAAGAATGGCTTCAAACTTTGCATCCTGATCGGCATACAACGTAATACCATCTGATAACTGCCAGCCATACTGATATAACGAAAGTTTTATGGCTTCTCCGGTACCTTTAACCTGTAAAGGATGTTCTACGCCACCGGCATCTTTGTACAGGATCTGACCATACAACTTAGATTCAGGTGCATCGTAATTATCCAAACCACAACTAGTGGCGAAAACAGCCAACAACAATAATGAGGCTATATTATATATTATCTTTTTCATTCTCATTACTTTTAATTAAGATTGATACGGATTCTTCACCATCTTAGGATTCCTGTTAATCCAATCCTGGTTAATAAAGTTATAATAATTCTTCAGTTGGAAATAACGAGGATACGGAGACATATAAGTAGTTGTAGCATCAAAAACCCATTTCAAATCATTCGGATCGCCCACCTGATCAATCTGATAAGGGAACAATACACGATGAACAGCTGTCGAAGTGTTATCATTGTTATCCCAAAGCTTATCTGCCAGTCTCCAACGCTTCAGATCATAGAAACGATGGTTCTCAAAAGCAAATTCCACACGATTTTCACGAACAATATCATTCAATGTGATAGTCCCGCTCAACGGTTGGATACCTGCACGTTCACGAACTGCATTCAAATAACGACGTGCATTATCCTGATCGTTCATTTCCATGGCAGCTTCAGCAGCAATCAAATACATTTCCGATACACGGAAACGGGGGAACCATACTTCGGAACCACGGCCACGGGTCGTTGCACCGACTGTTTCATCCATAAACTTTCTGACAAAGAAGCCTGATTTGTTTACATATTGGTCGTCACCGGTTGTCATCGGACCATTTACCGGAGTGATAACCAAACCTCTTGAAGTTACATCCTGCCCACGTTTACCATGATAGCTTTTCCACTCGCCGCCCTCATTACGTTTAACGCCTGCACGCAATACGACTTCGGAACCTCTGAAAGAAGACCCCGGAACCATTACTGTAGCAAACAAACGGGGATCTTTATCCTTGAACAGGTCTATCGCCTTATCATAAGCGATATAACTGCCGTCAGAATTCTTGATTTTTAGCTTTCCATCACGATTATCGATATATTCAAAATCTTCTACCAGATTTAGTACCGGCCCTAAATATGCCTGGTCTATATCTTCGGCATGTGAAGAAGGAACATTATCACGAGTCCAGCCCTGATAATTGGACGGGCCTTTATAATCGCGTGCCCAGATCACCTCTGTATTACCATCCTTCAATGTAGTTGCTGCATAGAAATTATCAGCTTTATCTGATATGTTATTCTGTAACACATACACACCTCCATCAATCACTGCTTTCGCAGCATCATATGCTATTTTATAATATTCAGAAGCTTTAGATGCCGGAATACCGACTTCGCTACCCGGAGTAGAAACCGGATTCTCCATTTTGTTATTATAATTGGCAATAGAACCGGCATAAATAGCTGCACGAGCTTTTAATGCCAAAGCGGCCCATTTGGTTGCACGTGCTGAATTCTTGGAAGCTTCTGATGGTAACATGCCATCCGCTGATATTTCAGTACATTCTTTAATAATGTAATCATACAGTTCTGCTTCTGTCGAACGAGGATATTGCAAAGACGTGATATCCATTCCCGCTTCATACGTAAACACTTCGTCGCCAACAATCGGCATTCCCCCCATACATCTGCACATGCAGAAATAAGTATAGGCTCGCAAGAAACGGACTTCGCCACGAAGCTGATTCTTTCTCTCTTCAGAAATGACATCCGTATTATTCAAACTGGCCAGAAACTGGTTGATATTACGTATCAATCCATAATCATAAATACGCCAGTGATCGTCACCAAAAGTACGGAATAAATCAGGGCCTCCGCTTGAACGTAAAGCTTCGTCCAAACAAACATAAGAACCGACATCTGTTATACGTTGTCCCCATTCCATACGACCATAAAAGTTCGCCAGAACAGAGGTTATCATTTTTTCATCACTAAATACCTGTTCATCAGACAATATACGGTCCGGATCCCGATCCAGGAAATCGGAACATCCGCAAAATGCCAATGTAAAAGCTAAACAGGCAGAATAAATATATTTCTTTTTCATACTAATTAGAATTTAAGAGTAAGACCTAAATTAACAATACGTGTTGTAGGATAAGCCAGACCTGCCGAATTCTCTATTTCCGGGTCTATACCATGAGTATTGGTCAAAGTCAGTAAGTTCTGTCCTGATACATACAAACGTAGATCAGTAATAAAAGCTTTAGCCAGTATCGATTTCGGCAATGAATAACCGAATTCAAGATTTCTCAGCTTCATATAACGTACATTATGCATCCAGAAATCACTCTTCCAATAGTTACTATGCCCGGAGTTACCGATCAATAAAGTCGGATATTTACCGGGGATCAAAGTACTGTTCGGATCTGTGATATCAGCTAAATGCCAGGTATCTTCCATATAATACTGTGCATTATTACCTCCGTCATGGAACGGATTACGTTGCTCATAATCCTGATATCTACTATTCAAACCACCACCTGTCAAGTCGAATGCCAGGTCAAAACCTTTCCACTGGAAGCTGAAGTTAAGACCGAAATTTACAATAGGAGTACCACCTTCTCTATATCCTAAAGGACGTTCATCCATACCGTTAATTACACCATCACCATTCTGATCGACATATTTAATATCTCCCGGGCGAATCGTTTTGTTACCCTGGCGGTCGTTATCAATCGGCCAGGCAGCAATTTCCTCCCAACTCTGGAATTGTCCGTCAGATTCCAGCATCCAGTTCAGGTTACCATAACGTTCATCAATAGAATTACGATAATAATGCCATGAGTTACCGAAACGAGGTTTATACTGATTCCAATCCAGGAAGCGTGAATAAGTCATATTCGCTCCGATTGAGTAATAAAAATCTTCTACATTATCATTCCAACGGATAGACAGGTCATAACCTGTATGTACGTCTGATTTCAGATTTTCATAAGGTAAGTCAAAACCTGCTTCAGCCGGGATCAACACATCATAACGGCGATCAGGCAAACCATCACGTGTACGACGGAAAAAGTCGAACTGACCGGACAAACGATTGTTAAGGAACGATACGTCAAAACCGACATCCAGTATTTTTGCTTTTATCCATGAGATAGTTGTAACAGGCAGACCACGGGGAACAGAACCAACAACATAAGCGCCATCGATAGTCGAGCCACCATCTTTGTAGTTATATCCTCCCAAAAAATCAAACTCTTTATAAGAATCGCCCAGGTTGTCATCACCTAATAAACCATAAGAACCACGTATCTTAAAATCATTTACGATATTCGATAACTTACTGTCTTTCCAGAAACTTTCTTCCGAGATACGCCATCCGGCAGATCCCGAAGGGAAGAATCCCCAACGGTGATTAGGCGGGAATTTCCACGAACCGTCATAACGTCCGGAGAATTCCAACAGATACTTAGATGCAAAATCATAATTGGCTCTGAAAGTATAACCCAGGCGAGCTTCCGTTCTATTGCCATAATCATTAAATTCTACAATTTCATCTACGTCTATTAAATGTAATGTATTGGATGTTGGAGTTGAATGGATAAAATGTTCCGGCTGATCACGTTTAATGGACTCCATCCCTGCCATTACATCGATATGATGATCGTCAAAACTTTTCTTGTAATTCAACTGAATATTTGTTGTAATATCCTGAACTCTTTTGATCGTTCTATCCCGGTAAGGGTTATGCATACCATCCACAACAATATACTCATCCTTATCTTCATCATAACGATACAGGTCCCATTCATTTTCCTGATTATTTTGTTCACGCTGACCATAATAGAATCCGAACTGGGCTTTTGCCGTCAATCCGTCGATAATCTTATATTCACCATTGAATGTAAGTTGCATTACACGCCAGTCATCCTGATATTTACCGGAAATGTCATAATTCAACAGACCGAAGTTCACATCCTTATTACCGGATGTTAATGCAGGATATTTAGGATTATCGTTTGCAAAAGGACGAACTGTCGGGAGATTTCGATAAGTACCAAATACCGGCAACCAATAGTCGTCACCACCCGGAACACCAGGATTGACACGCGATTCGATACGTCCGTTCATAGATGCACTCATTTTAAAACGTTCAGTAATCTGAGCATCAATATTCATCTGCGTATTATATCGTTTGAAACCACCATAATTACGAATCATAGCATCTTGATCGATATATCCTAAAGAGAAGTAATAATTTACCTTATCAGATCCACCGGATACATTGGCTGAAACATAAGACTGAGGAGATGTTTCCCAGATAAAATCATACCAGTCAAATGATTGATAGCCTTTTTCAGTTCCTTGTTGCCACTTCGCCAAATCTTCCATTGTGTACTTACGGTTCTGCTCCTCGATCCCTTGTAATGTTTCTGATTGTATCCAATTGGAAACATAAGTCGCAGCATCCGCCGGTTTAGGGAATGCAGATGCAGATTGCCAGCCATAACGTGCGTTAATAGTTACCGTATTCTTTGTATTTCTGCGACCTTTCTTCGTAGTTACAACTACTACACCATTGGCAGCACGTACACCATAGATAGAAGCAGAAGCATCCTTTAATATAGAGATCGCTTCAATATCATTAAAGTCAATATTATTAAACTGACCTTCGTCTGTCTGAATACCATCTATAACATACAACGGAGTACCCATATTACGAATCTGAAGACCGGTACTTGCCCCCGGACGACCATCCGTCTGACGAGAGTTCACACCAGCAATCTTACCAACCAATGCACCAGAAGATGTAGATGCAGAAGAACGGGCTATATCCTTGGAGTCAATCAAAGAAATTGCACTAGTCAGAGATTCTTTCTTTTGTGACATACCGAAACCGGTAATAACAACTTCATCCAAAGCCTGCGCATCTTCTCTCAATGTTATATTTACAGTTGAGCCCTTAACTGGTGTACGCTGAGTTATATACCCGATAAATGAAACTTCCAAAGTTGCATTTGGAGATGTACTCAAAGAAAAGTTTCCATTCATATCTGTAATGGTACCATTTGTTGTTCCTTTTTCAACAACATTCGCCCCAATTACAGGCTCTCCCAAATTATCGACAACAGTTCCTTTTATCGTAGTTTTTTGCTGTTGTGCCTTTGTTGCAATTGGTCCTGATCCATTCCTGCTTGTTGCTTTCTTCTCTGCCGGCAATAAAACGATCTGATTATTCGAAATCTCATAATCTAATCCCGTTGATTTCAGAATACTATCCAAAATACTTGCTACAGTCTGGTTCTTTGCATTTACACTGACCCGATGAGAAAAATCTATTTTATTCTCATCATAAAAAAAAGAGTAACCACTCGCTTTTTCGATCTGGTCGATCGCTTCACTTAACAATACATTTTCTAATTGAATTGAGAAAGATTTCGCTTGCCCGTTTGAGTATCCATACAAACTAGAGGCAAGGAAAAAGAGACCGATAAACAAGGGGATTCTCCAGATTTTCCCACTGGCCTCATAAAACATTTGCTTCTTCATAAGCTCTTATTTTAAGATTATTATCGAAATAAATTAATTAATAAAAAGGTTAAAACATTATTACTTTTTCTTTCCTGTTACTTCATAGGCATTTGATTTTAAAGGTTTTACTTATTCATAATTTTCACAATATTCTTTTCATCAAAACTATATTGGATAGGATTTGTCCGGGCCATTAAACGAAGGATCTCTTCAAGAGGTTCATGCCTGATCGAAAAAGTATAAGCCTGATCTTCAGGAATAAGAGGGTCCAGTATAATCTTTACACCATACCATTTAGATAAATATTTGGATAATTCCTTAATTGATTTACGCTCAAAATGAATAGACTCATTCGCCCACATGGCAGCAAAAAGGACATCATTTTTCTTTGTCAGGATACTGCCTTGACTTTTGGAACAGACAGCCGTTTCACCCGGTACTATCTTTTTTGATACTGAACCATTGGCTACAACTACAGATCCAGACAACAGGCTTACATTTATATTCGGCTCATTATCACGTGCTGCCACATTAAAAGTAGTACCATGTACTCTAACATCAAAATTATTACTCTTGACTATAAAAGGACGATCCGGATCCTTCTTAACATCAAAATAGGCCTCACCCTTCAATTTTACATTTCTTGTTTTATTCCAGATTGAAGCAGAATATTCCAACGTAGATTCAGTATTTAACCAAACCTGCGAACCATCAGGAAGTATTACTTTCGATTTGCCTGTCAGAGAAGAATAAGTATAAACTGGTCCTCCTTTATATGTTTCAAGAGAGATATATCCGGTTAAAGACAATAAAGCGAGGATTAAAACACACGCAGCCCCGGAGAACCAACGGAAAGAAGCTTGCGAGAATTTTATTATTTTAGGTTCATTTTTCTTCATGCGAAGCTCCATCTTTGCCCATAAAGCATCCACATTCGATTCAAAAGTCGTACCTTCTTCTATTATAGTCAACCAAAGAGATTGTAAATCTTTATATACAGATAGATTTTTCTCGTCAGCAAGCCATCGCTCCAAATCGATTTGCTCTTCTAACGAGATTTCATGTTTAAATCCCTTTATTATAATATCCCAAGGTATGTTTCTATCCATTTTTTGCATCTTATACATCGTGAGACTCAAAAAGAATAGCTACCCCCTAAAAGGATTGTGTTTTTCTTTGAAAAAATTTGATCCGGGAAGATCATGGGAAGATAAATTGCTCATATTCAAAACGGTTACCAGATCCACCAGTTTCCGAATTGGATAATAAAAAAAAGAAGCGTGGAAACTGTTGACATATCGATTCTGAGGCTCTGGACTGCCCCTATGACCAATATATACAACAGCCCACGCTCTTTATCTTGGTATACGCAATAACTTAGGTATATAACAAGAAAAGAGCATGAACGTTTGTTGTACCTTATCCGGTCATAGTGAAATTGTCCAGATTTCAGAATCGGATAGTATCTTAAACGCTTATGCTTTACTCGTACATTGTACAGCCGGTTACGCTTTCCTTTTGCTGTACGAAGCAAAGATAAACAGAAGATTCCAATATTTACATATACTTTCTATACATAAATAATCCGTACAAAATAAGTTTCATAGCTAAAGAAATCGATTACAATTCCTATTCCGTTGTCGGAAATGATGCAATACGTAGACGGGCAGCTCCCATCGGAACCAATGTTATTTCATCTAATGTATCTGATTTCTTGGCATCTTCATATGGCAGCACACCGCATAAACCGCATTCATCGATCTTCCATTCCGGAATAAGACGTCCCTGTGTCTTAAATATCAAAGGAACATTTGTCAATGTAAATGGATTATTATCAAAAGGCCACTCTTTGCGTAGAACAGAGATTGGAGCATTGATCTGCAGAGCATAGTTCCACGGGCTTGCCGGATAAATCTCATAAGTTGGCCATGCAGAGGCATCGGCCCCCTCCTGCCATTTTGAATCGCCGATAGCAGTTTCACGACTGTCTTTCTGTTGATAATCTTCATCTATCTTTAAAGACAAAGTCAGAGGACCATAATCGACACTGACACTATTTTTATTAACCTGCCACTGGCGATAATTAAATGTCATGGGAACCGTGAGAACGATTTCATCCGCATCCGACCATTCACGCGTAATTTTTACATATTTACCAGCTATCAAATCAACACCCAGCTTCTGACCATTCACAGCAACCGATGCATCTTTGCACCATGACGGAATACGTAAATAGAGTGGGAATGTCACATTTTCCGGAGTCGTCAAAGTAAAACGAACCGTTTCCTCAAAAGGATAATTTGTTTGTTCTTTTATTGTCACTTCAGTTCCGCCTCCGACTTTGACTTTCGCCTGACAAGCATTATATAAGACGGCAGCCATTCCGTTATCCGATGTCGCATAAATAAGATTTTCGGTATAATAAGGCCAACCGAAGCCATGATTATGCTGGCAACAACGGCTACTGAACGGATTCATAGAAAGAAATGGTCCGCTATTATCAATACCCGGATGATGATTTTTAGAGTCACTTACAATATGATTCGGGCTGGTTATATAACGAAGGGCTTTGTAATCAGGCATTAACGCCGCCGGATAGCTATTAAATGCTACATCCTCACAGTTTTCAGCCCAGTAAGGATCACCACTGATCTGAAGCATAATTTCATCAGAAGCCATCTGTTCCACGAAGCCGCAGGTTTCAGTACCTTGTCGGGGATCAAAAAAGCCGATACGCGCATTTTCATCTGCCCCGAACATTCCTCCTGGAACTTGCCCGAATGCCCTGCGTACCAGGCTTTGCACATTATAACTGGCTGATAACATAGAAGAATCTCCTGAAAACAGATAATAAGTAGCCGGTTCACGGAAACACTGTGCTACATTTACATTATGCCAGTTAGGTAATTGAGTCGATTTCGTCCAGTCAGCCGTATTTTTATGTATTTTTTCACCTAGCGTAAGTAAATTCTTATATCCGGTGTGATTATATAGCCATACGACACTCCAAAGATTGTCTCCGCCACGGCTATTCTCCCAATAACTATATAAGAAATCTTCATCCGGTACAGTAAGCAGATAATTACAATACTTTGTCATAAAATCGATAATCCGTTCATCGTTCGAATATTCATAATAAGACTGCATAATCCACAGGACGATCATATTCGGCCAAAAATCCTGTTTACCGTCATTCAGATGCATTGGACCGAAGTTTCCATCTTCCCGCTGACTTTTCAAGATACTTTCAATCCAGAATTTAGCTTCATTCAACATCTGGTTATCCTGAACGATATAAGCAAGGTTTGCATATCCGCGGAGCCAATAAGGAACTTCCTCCCAGCCCCACTGTCCACCGGTTTTCAACCAGGCATTATCCTTCTTTTGTAGCCAGGCACTGATCTCTCCCAAATGTCCGTTCAAACCATTTTTCTGCAACTCCAGTTGTTGCTTCAACCATCCTTCCGGCTGAATGGTACCGGCAGGGAGTTTAATAAATTGTTGCGGTTGTAAAGGAGCCCTGTTACTCACATAATAATCATTCTGTGTTGAAGTTGATAATCTATCAACCTGCTCCACTAAAGTGTCTTGTGGTGCCGTACAAGCACCACAAATCAGAGAAAGGAACAATATACTTTTCTTCATAATATAATTATTTTATTTCCGGATAGACAGTGTGCCGGAAGGTTTATTGATTTATCAATTGCGGGAAGAAAAACGTTTGTCTGGGAGCCACTCCCGGATTCGAATGGTGGATGTGGAATACATAACGCATAGTTCCGTTTTCATAAAAGATCGTAGGATCAGCCAAATTAATATTTAGCCCGTGGATAGAAGCAACTCCTATCCCCCAAAATACCCCAAATAGTAACAATAATTTATTCATGGAATTGAGAATTATTTATAAAACGTTTTCTTTTACAAATATAGACTCAAAAGAACGCTGTATCCCCTAAAAAATAAAGTTTTTTTCACCACAAATATGAATAAGAATCTCCCAAATAAACTCTGATCTTCTTAAGTGCTATTGTTATTTGTCCCTCCACCGTCTTCTCTGAAATATGAAGTTGTTCGGCAATCTCTTTATTGGTTAAATTCTCTTCCCGACTTTTCCTGAATACCTCCCTACACTTTTCCGGTAAAAGGCATACGGCCTCCTCTACCAAACGGTACAATTCCTGAAATTCGAGATCCGAATTATAATCTTGCGCCACTTCACTGACAGAGAGATCCTCTAAATAAACCGGGATTTTTTTATCACGGATATAAGTAAAAGCCTTATTACGGGCAGCCTGAAAAAGATAGGCTTTTAATGTTAACTTTATCTCAAAACGTTCGCGATTCTCCCATATATAAGTAAAAATATCCAATACCAACTCCTGCGACTTTTCCCGGTCATGAATATAATAGGTAATGAAACGCTCCAACGAATCGGTATACTGATAAAACAAATGCTTAAAAGCGATTTGATCACCCTGCTTTATCAGTTTCAGCAATAAAATATCGTCGTTGTTACTGCTCATCCCTAAATTCATTGATTGTTTTTACAGAGATCAAAGATACATAAAGATTCAATATTTCCTTAATAAAGCAATCTTTTATTTAATATTCACGCATTAAACACTAAATTTAATTCTTTATTTTGCTTAAACGGCCTATCGAATTATATATAAAAAAAACACCCTGCAACATTAAATTGCAAGGTGTTTCTCAAATTGTGATTCCGGAGCGATTCGAACGCTCGACCCACGCCTTAGAAGGGCGTTGCTCTATCCAGCTGAGCTACGGAACCATCCTTATTTGCGGTGCAAAGGTAGTACTATTTTTTTTAATATGCAAACCGGAAAGCCTTTTTTTTCATTAGAAGGGATAACCTACGGCAAAATGCCAGGCAAAATTGCCCTTAAGATTAGGATTCAAAATAGCCCAGCGATCTTTACCCCTTTCCTGAGGATTATACGCCTTCATACCCGTATCAAAACGAATCAGGAAGAAGTCGAAATCAAGACGCAAACCTAAACCATAAGAGACAGCTATCTCTTTATAAAAACGGGAAAAATCGAAATTAGCATTTTCACGATCCTTGTCCTTGTGCATAGTCCAGATATTTCCGGCATCCACATAAGCAGCCATTTCAAATTTCCAGAACATCTTTGTACGATACTCCATATTCAGGTCCAACCGTATATCACCTACCTGGTCGGCAAAAGTACCATCCGGACTGATCTTCATACTTCCCGGCCCCAGTGAGCGGACAGACCATCCACGTACACTATTTGCACCCCCTGAAAAGTAACTGCGTTCGAACGGTAACATCCTCGCATTTCCATAAGGATAGCCGACTCCTACTCCCGCATGAAAAGCCAGTTTATTACGACTGTCCAACACAATACTTCTACTGAAATCGACATCTCCTTTTATAAACTGGGAGTAATTGATACCGAATAAACGATACAGGCCATCCTCATCCTTCTTCGCATTTGTCAGTTTAGAAATCGCATAAAGCATATTTCCCGCCATTTCAAACGATACACGCAACGAATGCGTATTTCTTAATCGGTTCTGAGGATTATAATTGCTGAATGAATAAGTATATCCGGAGCCTACTACAAACTGGTCGGTGAAATTATAACGTTTCATCGACTCAGGCAAAGTCGCCTGAAAAGTAGAATCGATCTTCGGGATATGCACATAATCTATGTCCAATAACTTAAATGTATGACGCGCCTGCATATTTGAACGATCCTGCCAGATATAACTCCACCCTCCGGACAGGATAGCACGGCGATATTCCGGACGTGTCTGAATACCGTAACTAACCTTAAATTCGGTGGATGCACGAATCTTCCGCTTAAAATTATCACTTATGAAAGGAAACAAAAAGCGAGGGAACAAAATGGAAGACTCAGCCCCCAATTCCCAATAACTACTTCCATCCGACTGGGAAGACAACGCTTCATAAGCACCGCGCACCTTAGCAGAAAATACTTCCGACCCTTTAAATAAATTCCTGTGCTGATAATTCACACTCGAAGCAAAACCAAAATCTCCGGCCGAGTTCGTACCTTCCAGGTCGACACCAAAGCCTTGCAGTTTGGCCGGCGAAGTCAGAATCGTACAATTCAGCTTCATCGTATCCCCTTCCTCCACTTCCGAAAAACGTATGTTTACATTTCTCAGTGCCCGAAGAGCGGCAAAAGAAGAATAAGTCTGTTCCACCCCCCGCTCGTTGAACAGGCGACCCGGAGTAATATAAGTACTCTTACGCAAAACACTCGGACGAATACTTCTTCCGCTCTTACCATATAATATCTGTAGATCACCGACTTTCACCGTATCGGACGAAGTCAGTTTTAAATCACTCTGCACCTGATTCAACGGGTCATAATCCGTAACGATCGTGACATCCTTTATATAATACTGGCGATGCAGCGTATCGATAACCGAACCATCCGATTTAAGCTGGCGGTACGGCTTCAGGACCATATCCAGATCCACAATATTCCGATTATAAGAGCTATCGGCCAGATAAGCCAGATAGTCGCGATTGAAAGCATAATACCCCCTCCTGCGAAGCAAGGTTGTGATGCGCTGACGTTCCTTATCCAGGACATCCCGGTCAAAGAGTGCACTATCCTTTATCAGGGAATTATAATCTTCCGGAGAAATACGAAAAGCCGATGACACGGCTGAGCGCCGGGGTGCTTTCAGATGAGCGACACTGTCGATCTTCGGATCATCCAAATTCATCGTATAATTATGTATCCGGTAAGGTTCATTCGAGTTAATCCGATAAGTGACTACCGCCTTTTTTTGCCTGGACGTATCTATCGTAACTGCGACCTCAGCATTCACATATCCTTTGTTAATAAAGAAACGCCTCAACTCATCCGCCGACTGATCCACCAGAGCTGTATCGAGAATAACAGGCGGTTCACCAATACGGCGAAGCTGTTTACTCAGCCACCGTTTCTCATTCCGCCCCGACCAATCGTATACAAAAAGCTGCCACTTCATTAGTCCGAACACCTTAAAGTTAGGCTGCTGCCTCAGATAAGGCTTCAACTCATTGGCTTTATAGGATTTATTATCGGAAACGATTTCTACTTTATCCAGCAGATATTCTCCGTCACCGACATATTTTGTCGTACTGCAAGCGGCCAGTATCCAAGCAAAGCATAGGAAATATAGTATATGGAGGATTCCCTTCATCATTCAACTTTTACGCACGCAAATGTAGCTGAAATTAAATAAATTCCCTTACTTTTGCTTTGTAAAAAGAGTAAAGATGCTGAGTAAATCTAAAGTAAAACAGATCCGTTCGCTTGAATTAAAGAAGTTTCGTAACGAGTTAAATGCATTTGTTGCCGAAGGGAATAAGCTCGTGGCCGATATGTTGGTCGCATTCGAATGCGACCTCCTGATAGCCAAACCTTCCTGGATGGCGACACAGGGAGATATCCCAGCTAAAGAGTTACTGGAGGCCGACGATGAAGATATCCGCAAAGCCAGCTTCCTGAAAAACCCGCAGGATGTACTTGCCGTCTTTAAACGTCCCGTCTGGTCGCTGGAAGAAGCAGACCCGGCAAACCAACTGATCATCGCTCTCGACGGGATACAAGACCCTGGCAATTTGGGTACGATTATACGGCTGGCCGATTGGTTCGGGATCGAACATATCGTATGCAGTCAGGATACGGCAGACGTATTCAGCCCCAAGACCGTACAGGCGACCATGGGTGCCCTGGTCCATGTAAAAGTGCATTACACCGACCTACAAACATACCTGCAGGCGCAACATGAAAAGAAAATCCCCCTGTACGGCACCTTCCTCGATGGAGAGAATATGTATACGAAAGAATTATCCGGCACAGGCATCCTCATTATGGGAAACGAAGGAAACGGCATCCGCCCGAACATCGAAGCACTTGTAAACGAAAAGTTATATATCCCCAACTATCCGCAGGAGCGGGAAACCTCAGAGTCGTTGAATGTGGCAATCGCGACCGCAGTCGTCTGTGCCGAGTTCAGACGTCGCGGGAGTAAAATGAGTTAACCGGAAGACGAAAACCGGACTGCCCTCCGTTACGTTATCGGCCGCCGACACCCATTGGTCAGGCACAAAATTTCCACCTACCGGAACAGTTATACCTGCCGGTACAGGGATTAATGTACCATCATAAAATTCGGTATTTGCTATTTCCTGTTCCAGAGGATATACACCGACGAAACATCCTTCCGCATCCAACTCGAGGTAATGCATACGGAACCATTTCTTCCAGTATATATAATGCGAAGCAATCCTGCGCATACAAGGATTATTTTACAGAATCTTTATTGGCTATGTTTACAGAGTCTTTAGGAGCAGACAACCGCCCGTAATTGTACCGCATCAGGTTCAGGCTATCCACATAGACTTTGAAATAAGAGGTTGAGTCATCTTTCCCATCCAGACGGATAAAGCCATATACGCTCTTCACCTGCTTGGTCGGCAGCGTACGCAAAGTCGTCTCATGATAACCGTCTTTCAACACCTCATCATTCACGGTAATGATCGTATCCCCTTGATTAGCGCTCAAGCGAATTTCCGGATGATTCTTCATATTAGCATTCAATCCCCAGACACGCATTCCCAGGACGAAAGTACTGCCGGAAGGATAGTTTGTCTCCGGTTTGATATCGATCGTCACTCCGTTAAACAAGGCATTCGGTTCAAAGGTAAGATAAGTCAGTCGCGGCCAGATATCCACAGAATCCTGTTTCGATACCGGAGCAGCACTGGCCTGTACGTCTCCCAGCGCTTTCTGACGTTCATTCAATTCCGCCAGTACCAGATCGTACACCTGCATATATATATCCAGGTTACGGCCATACCATACCAGCGAACTGTCGTAGACGGCCTGTTCTATTTTATGTTTGCGGAACACCCCCTGATAAAGCGCCTCCTTTTTTGCATCATCACTATAAGTCTTATAATCGGTATTGATCATAGCCTCTGCCAGCTGCATATCGAGCAAGACGGCCTTCATCTCCTTTTCAGAGAGAATTCCATCGGGAACCTTACTGCATGAAACCAATAAAGTAACCACTAACAAAGCGACGCCATATCTGCGCAAATTGTTCCGCATTTATTTCTTTTCTTTTTCTTTCGAGAGACTGTCCGACAAAGTATGCCTATAAAATATCAACAACAGAAAAACACCTACACAGATAGCCGAATCTGCCAGGTTGAAGATCGGACGGAAGAAGACGAACTCTTCCCCTCCCCAGATCGGGAACCAGTCCGGAAACTCTGTCTGAATCAACGGGAAGTAAAACATATCCACCACTTTCCCGTGTAGCCAGGTAGCATACCCACCCTCAGCGGGCATAAGTGAAGCGACCTGACCAAAACTATGGTCGAATATGACTCCATAAAAAATAGAATCTATTATATTACCGATAGCCCCTGCAAATATCAACGAGACACAAGCAATAAAACCGAAACTGTACTTCTCCTTCACCAGCTTATACAGGTAATAACCGATAAAGCCGACCGCAACGATACGGAATAGAGATAAGAACAATTTACCAATCACTTCAATCCCGAAAGCCATTCCCGGGTTTTCGGTAAAGTACAGATAAAACCACGGGGTGATCTCTATACTTTCATGCAGCTGCATATGTGTCTTGATCCAAATTTTGAGAGCCTGATCAAGAAGAAGGAGCAGCATTACAATAAACACTGCTCCCCAACCTTTTGAAAATTTCATTTATCTTTTACCTCCTTGTTTTGCCTCAATACTTAAAGTAGCATGAGGTACAGCACGCAGTCTTTCTTTCGGAATCAGTTTACCCGTTTCACGACAAATACCGTAAGTCTTATTTTCGATACGGATCAAAGCCGCCTGTAAGTTCTGTATGAACTTCATCTGACGCTGTGCCAGACGTCCGGCCTCTTCTTTCGATAAGGTTGCGGCACCTTCTTCCAACACCTTGAATGTAGGTGATGTATCAGCCACGTCGTTACCGTCAGAATTGGTTACACCCGATCTCAACAACTCGTAATCCTTTTTTGCTACCTCCAACTTCTCTAAAATAATGGCGCGGAACTCCTCGAGTTCAGCATCCGAATATCTTGTCTTTTCTGCCATGGCTTTTTAAATTAATAATTAACAATTAAGAATGAATAATGAAAACTCCGAGAATTTCTCTCTCTATTGCCTACAAATATAAACAATTCCTGAATTATTCATTATTCATTATTCATTATTCATTCAATATTATTCCTTTTCGATACGAACCGACAGGTTGAAGTCTTCAAAATCAAGCACGGTTGCATCGCTTATTGCATGATCTGTAATTTCAACCGACACAGCCAGAACCTGGTTTGCTATATATTCATTATACTCTTTAATCGCTTCATCCATTTCATCGGAAGAAAGAACCGTAACAGTAATTTTATCCGTGATATCATACCCATTGCTCTTACGCAGGTTCTGGATACGGTTCACCAGTTCGCGGGCCAATCCTTCCTTACGCAAATCTTCCGTCACTGTGATATCCAGAGCCACCGTCAGGCGTCCTTCGTTGGCAACCAGCCATCCGGGGATATCTTCCGAAATGATTTCCACATCAGCCAGTTCGACTGTTGCGTCCTGTCCTTCCACATTCAATGTGAATGTTCCGGCAGCTTCGAAAGCAAGGATATTTTCCTGGCTCATGCTCTGGATGGCAGCAGCCAGACTCTTCATGATCTTACCGTAACGCGGGCCCAACTTCTTAAAGTCCGGCTTGATACGTTTCACCAAAATACCGGCAGCATTATCGACAAACTTCAGTTCCTTTACATTCACCTCGTTCAGGATCAGGTTCTTTACCGCCTCGATACTTTCCTGCTGGTGGGCATCGGCTACAGGCACCATGATGGTCTGCAACGGCTGGCGAACTTTAATATTCACCTTACGACGCAAAGCCAATACCATAGAAGAGACATCCTGTGCCATCTTCATACGTTCTTCCAGATCCTTGTCAACCAATGCTTCATCATATTTTGGGAAGTCTGACAAGTGAACAGACTCTACCGTCTCACGTCCGGTAACGGTGATCAGGTCACAGAACAACTGATCTCCATAGAACGGAGCGATCGGAGACATCAACTTGGCGATTGTTTCCAGACAAGTATATAATGTCTGGTAAGCAGACAACTTATCCGTTGTCATGCCTCCCCCCCAGAAACGGCGGCGGGTCAGGCGTACGTACCAGTTACTCAGGTTATCGTTCACGAATTCAGAGATAGCACGTCCGGCACGTGTCGGTTCGTAAGTATCATAGAACCCGTCCACATCCTTCACCAACGTATTCAGCAATGAAAGGATCCAACGGTCGATTTCCGGGCGTTCTTTCAGAGGAACATCCGGTTCCGAATAATCGAATCCGTCCACGTTTGCATACAGAGCAAAGAACGAATACGTATTATATAATGTACCGAAAAATTTACGGCGCACTTCATCCATACCATCGATATCGAACTTGATATTATCCCACGGAGAAGCATTAGTAATCATATACCAGCGCAACGGATCGGAACCATACTGTTCGATCGTAGAGAACGGATCGACTGCATTACCCAGACGTTTGGACATCTTGTTACCGTTCTTATCCAATACAAGACCATTAGACACAACCGCTTTATAAGCCACACTGTCGAACACCATCGTTGCCAGTGCATGCAGGGTAAAGAACCAGCCACGCGTTTGGTCTACACCTTCGGCGATAAAGTCTGCCGGATATACCTCACGACTATCCAGTAACTCCTTATTCTCGAACGGATAATGGATCTGGGCATAAGGCATCGCACCCGAGTCGAACCAAACGTCGATCAGGTCGGTCTCACGTTTCATCGGCTTGCCGCTTTCAGAAACAAGGATCACCTCATCCACATACGGACGGTGCAGGTCGATCTTTTCGTAATTGTCCTTATTGTATTCGCCCGGATTGAAACCTCTGTCCTTATACGGATTCGATTCCATATATCCTTTCTTAACGGCTTTTTCTATTTCATTGTACAGTTCTTCTACCGAACCGATACATTTTTCTTCCGTACCGTCTTCCGTACGCCAGATAGGCAGCGGAGTACCCCAGTAGCGGCTAAGGGCCAAGGTTCCGTCCCGCCGGGTTAAAGACGAA
>OGPA01000334.1_pt1 | contig 52333 bp, 40 predicted proteins | sample 1552841 | NCBI WGS metagenome assembly OGPA01 (sample SAMEA2579916, study PRJEB22360) | human gut metagenome
ATGAGATAAATGAAAGTGATCAATATTCTTTAGTTAAAAATGGATTGTATGCGTTTATTATGCGATGAGTGTTAATGTTCAGAATATTAGCTTCAGCTTGGATTTAGATAAAATAGAGAATGAAATATATGTATGATAAAAAAGGAATGGTAGAAATACTAAATATGTATGGTGAAGGTTAAGTATATATTAATTGCTGTTTTTTCTATGTATATAGAAACTATATTTGCTCAATATTATGAAATGGGAGAACGTAAGGTTTTGAATACCAAAAACTCTCCAGAGGCTTATTGTGAGTTACATTTGCAGAAAGATAAATGTTATATTTTGTTTACGGAAGGTACAGGTGAACTCTCGTCGAGTTTTTTTGTCTCGTATGGGCGAGTACATACAATAGGCAATATGTATTATTTGAAGGATATACCTTGTAATGCCGAAATAGTATTAGAGGCAAATAATGATAAGTCAGAATTTGTTGTAAAGAAAGGTTTTTCTTTTATGGAAAATGAACGGTTTCTATGTAAAGGGGAAACAGATGATACATGTGGGTATGTTGTTGATCTTGAAGTTGAGTGCAAAAATAAGAGAGAACGTGATTTGCATAATAGAAAGAAGAAATCTTCATATCCGATTCCTTTTCGATTAGGTGTATATAAAAATGAATCTATTACTCTGTCTTTAGATAATAACTATCTTTATCAAATTCATTATCATTTGGGTGAGTACTCACCAATAATTTCTGAAGGGAAATGGTCAAAAGAGGGTAACTTATTGAAGTTATATGATTCCTTTTTAGATTATTCGTTTACAGCGTTGATTGACTCCAGCAAAATAACAGTAATTGATTTCCCGAATGATGTTTACCCAAATAAGAACTACTCCCCTATAGAAAGTGAAATGTTGCCAACTCTAGTGGAATAGTCATTTCAATGTAATATGAATAAATTGTATATATATTTATTGTTTAATGTTCAAAATCTACTTTCACTTCTTGTGAAAGTAGATTTATCCTTGTCATGGTCTAGGAGTAAATTAAGTGTCTCAGCAGAGTATGATACTATATCACATCCCTATTTGTTTGTGAAGTATTCGAATCTTACACAAGATTCAATTTAGGTATACATTAGATATAAATGAATATACAATGGATATAGGTTATATTGTGGAAGTGTTGTTCCTGATACTTTAAGTGTTGTATTTTAAAATGAATATTAATGAATAATTTGGACGGAATATGAAGTATGTTTTGAGAATATGTGTTGTTTTTATTATTTTGAGTGCTAGGGCTTATGCTCAATCACCTGTTTCTTTTCAAGTAAAGGCGGGAGCAGGTCTTGCGAGCATGTGGGGACAGAACACTGAAGAAAATGCCAAATTCGCTTATAGGGTGGGCGTTGGTATGGAATATGGTTTTAATAAAACCTGGGCGTTACAACCTTCTCTGAATTTTGTATCAAAAGGATCTAAAGAAGATGGAAAAGATTTGGGAAAGGCTACAGTAAATATGCTTTATCTTGAATTGCCTGTTATGTTGTCGGCCCGCTTACATCTTACGAAAACATCTAACCTGGTTATTTCAGGAGGTCCTTATATGGCTTATGGAGTAGGAGGCAAAACATCGGTCGATGTATGGTTACCGATTCCGGGTACTACAGGGATTCAGACAGTTCATAAAGAGTATAAACTCAATACCTTTGGTAGTATAACCGATGGGAATATGGGATGCAAACGTTTTGATGCCGGAGTTGGACTGGGTATTGCCTATGAGTACCGGAGAATTGTAGTGGGCTTGGAAGGACAATTGGGGCTGGTTAAGATACATGACGGATTTTCCGAACTAATAGATATAAAAGAGCTCGAAGATAATGCTCTTAAAAATTTATCAGCGTTCGTAACGGTTGGATATAAGTTTTAAAGAAGTACTGTACAGTGTTGCATATCCAATGTTTTTGTTTAATTTTGTTTACAATAAAGGGGTTGTTGTGAGATATTGAACAGATAGATGGATTTTGAGAATTTTTATATAACATGGTACTCGCGTGTTAAACACTTTGCACGCGACTATGTCCTTTCTGAAGAAGAAGCGGAGAACATTACACAAGATGTTTTTCTTGATTTCTATCAAAAGAGAGATTCGTTGGATTTCCATATAAATGTGATAGCCTATTTGTTTACGTCTGTAAAAAACAGGTGCATTGATTACCTGCGGCGTAAGCTATTGGAGCAGGAAGCAGCTTCGAAGATGCAGGAAGATTTTGACTTGTCCTTCCGCATGAAGTTCGATTCTTTGGAAGCATTTGATATGGACGGGCTTTCGGAGGATAATATAAGGAATATAATAGAAAAGGCACTTAACGCACTTCCCGAACGGTGCCGGGAGATATTCATATTAAGTAAACTGGAAGGAAAAAAGCAGAAAGAGATAGCAGAAGAACTGAATGTGTCTGTAAAAACCATTGAAACACAGATGACTATCGCTTATAAAAAGTTAAGAGAGGAATTAAAAAACTATTTACCACTATTGATGTTTATTTTGTCCTTTTGATAAGGCGTAAAAATTAAAAATATGGCAGAACCTTTTAAAAACATGTATAACGAGCAATTTTTCGATAGATTTACGAAAGATTTGAAACTTGTTATCAAGGATTTTGATGCCCGTGAGTTTGTATCCCAAATAATGGATAATGAATGGGAAAACAGAGAGCTTAAACAACGTTGTATGCACATTACAACAATTCTGAGAAAGTTTTTACCGGCAGATTACAAAGAAGCGATCGCTAAAATACTAGAACTGTTGGATTATGTAAAAAATACACAGCCTGATTTTTCAAAAATTGATGATACGAAGTTTGGCTTAACATTGGAGTATGGTCCGGTTTTAGATAATTATGTAGAACAATACGGATTGGACGATTACGAAACCTCTGTTAAAGCGATAGAAAAAATCACCCAGTTTACAAGTTGTGAATTTTCTGTTCATCCTTTTATTATAAAATATCCGGATGAAATGATGCAGCAAATGTTAGTTTGGTCGAAGCATGAACATTGGGGAGTAAGACGGCTTGCGTCAGAAGGGTGCCGTCCGCGTCTTCCCTGGGCGATGGCTTTGCCGAATTTGAAAGAAAATCCTGCCCCGATCATTCCAATTCTGGAAAACCTTAAAAACGATCCGGCGAGATTTGTGCGCTTGAGTGTTGCCAATAACTTAAATGATATAGCGAAAGATAATCCCCAAACGGTGATTGATTTGGTGAAAAGATGGCAAGGAGAGTCGAAGGAAGTGGATTGGATTATCAAACACGGCAGCCGGACACTCTTAAAACAAGGCAATCAGGAGATGATGGAACTGTTTGGTTTTAATTCTACAGTAAAAAGTATCCGCATTGAGAATTTTCAGATTTCAATACCCCAAGTTAAAGTTGGAGAGTCGTTGGAGTTTAGTTTTAACTTATTGAATAAGAACAATAAAAGAACCAAAATACGACTTGAATACGGAATTTACTACCAAAAAGCGAATGGAACGTTGACAAAGAAAGTCCACAAGATCAGCGAAAAGGAGTACGCCGAAAATTCTACAACACAAATTACTCGAAAACACTCTTTTCGCGTGGTAACAACCAGGAAACTCCATCCCGGACTTCATCAGGTTGCTGTAATAATCAACGGGAATGAGTTTGAAAAGTATGATTTTGAGCTGATTGAATGATAAATACGGCATGTGGTAATTAGTCTTCCGGGGAAAATTGAAAAAATAATCAGATTTCTTTAGGGGGATTTTTTTTTCTGTTCGTTTACTATATAAAGAACAGTGAATAATGGATGAAAGAATCATAAAATATTGCCAGGGAGTATTACCGAAGCAGGAACAGGATCAGCTTTTAAAAGAAGCTTATAATGATCCTAAGTTGAAATCTCAAATCATAGACTATCAACATTTGCATAGTCTGTTGGAGTTGGTTCCGGAAAAAATAGATGTGCAGCAGGGATCTGAAAGATATGGTAACTTTAAAAGACTTGTGAATTCACGGAAAAGAAAAGTTTGGCTGATCTCGTTCAGCCGGTATGCAGCAATAATTGTGATCGTCTTTGTGTCTGCTTGGATGTTGGCATCTTACTGTTTCTCCGGAGATATCACAAACCGGCAAGAGTTGATCGCTTTTCAGCAGGAATTAGTAGTTCCGGCCGGACAGCGTGCAGAACTTACATTACCTGACGGTACGAAAGTCTGGCTGAATGCTGGTTCTAAATTATCCTATCCTTCTTTTTTCGAAAAGGAACGGAAAGTTTTTTTGTCGGGTGAAGGTTTTTTTGATGTGAGCAAAAATAAAAAGGTACCTTTCATTGTCTCTACCCGGACGATGGATGTCAAAGCTCTGGGAACCCAGTTCAACGTATTCTGCTATCCGGAAAGTAATTATACAGGCGTTTATCTTCAGGAAGGTTCTGTGAAAGCTTACTTTCCCTCTTCCGAGGCTGAAGGTGTGATCCTTTCTCCGGAACAGTATCTTGTTCAAAAAGGAAAACAGTTAGTGCTCTCTACAATGGACCCGGATGAATTATTATGGCGCGAAGGTATTTATACGTTTAAAAGGCAGAAGTTGGGAAGAATCATAGAGAAGTTGGAGTTGTATTATGATGTGAAGATCGTTGTGAAAGATCCGGAAATATTAGATTATGAATATGTCGGGAAGTTCCGTCAAAGGGATGGAGTGATGGAGATTCTTCATCTGATCCAACGGATACATAATTTTAAAATCAAGAAGAATGATGAACTGAACCAGATAATACTGAGTAAATAAAAATAGTATTAACCTTTAAATTTAGTATGTATGAGTCCATGAAGAATTAAAAAAATCGGCAGATATTGGCCTATCTACCGATTTTACGAAAAGTAAAACCATTTGTGTTCAAAAAATTAGTATTTACTTAACAAAGCAAAGATATGAAAATAAATCCTTTGTTACCGCATTTCTTATGTCTAAAAAATCACCAAAAGGCATTCAGAATTATGAAACTATCCTTTTTTATCCTGTTTGTTTTTGTGTGCCAGTTATTTGCATTGAATACTGATGCACAGACTGTTGTTGTCGAATTAAAATCGAATAAACTTTCAATTGAAGAATTGTTTAAGGAAATAGAAAGACAGACTGACTATCTCGTCATATATAGTACGAGTGGTGTTCGTTCAAACTTCGATTTGTCATTAACTAAGAAGAAAGCCAAAGTCTCCGAGTATTTGGATGAAGCATTGAGAGGACATGGTTTGAAATATGAGTTTGTCAATAATTATATCATATTGTCGAAATCAGAAGAGGCTGTTGTCCAACAAAATAGAATTAAGATCGAAGGGACTGTTTATGATCCGGCCGGAGAACCCATCATTGGAGCCAATGTTGTTGAAAAAGGGACAATGAATGGTATTATCACGGATATAGACGGAAAGTTTTTTTTGGATGTCGTTTCCGGTACAACTTTGGTTGTCTCTTATATAGGATATAAAACGGAAGAAGTGGCAGTAGGTAATAAACATAACCTGAGGATAACCCTGAAAGAAGATTCAGAAACATTGGAAGAAGTGGTGGTTGTCGGTTATGGAACACAAAAGAAAGTAAACCTGACAGGAGCTGTTTCACAAGTAACTTCCAAGGTGTTGGAAAATCGTCCGATAACGAATCTGGGACAAGGACTTCAAGGGGTGGTTCCGAACCTAAATATCTCTTTTAACGGAGGCGATCCCAATGCTGAAGTAAGTATGAATATTCGTGGTCTGGCATCTATCAGCGGAGAAGGTAGTTCTCCTTTAGTGATGGTAGATGGTGTTCAGATGAATATGAATATGGTCAATCCGGAAGATGTGGAAAGTGTATCGGTTTTGAAAGATGCTTCTTCTTCGGCTATTTATGGTGCCCGGGGTGCTTTCGGCGTGATTCTGATCACAACGAAAAAGGGGAAAACGGATCGTAAACCGGTGATTGAATATTCCGGAAGTATCCAGTTGAATACACATACTTATTTACCGGATATGCTGAGTGCTCCCGATTATATGGATGCCATGAATGAATCTTCGTTCAATAATACGGGTAAAGACAAATATTCGGCCGAACAGGTACAATGGGTGAAAGATTATTATAATGACCCGGTTAATAATCCGGTTTACCATATGATGGAGAATGGTAAAATTTTCTGGAATTCAAATAATAACAACTATAAACAGATGCTTCAGAAATGGGCTCCTACCCATAAACATACGGTAAATATCAGTGGAGGTAGTAAGGCTATCCGTTTCTATGCTTCAGCAGGTTATATGAACCAGGAAGGGATGTTTAAGGATGCGACCGATATATTTAAGAGGTATAATTTCCTGAGCAATATCTCTGCAGATCTGACTCCTAATTTTCGTGTAGGCTTTAAAGCATCCTATACACATACGGTATATGATGCACCTCATGCTTACTCAACAAAGGGAACTAATTGGTGGGAACAGATGACACGCGGTGAACCGCAGATATTATTCCCGGTCACAACACCTGAAGACAGCCCTGTCGGCGGTGGTATTCCGACGGAGCATTTTTATAATTTCCTGACAAGCGGTTCAAGAAATGTGACAAACAATGACCTGACCCTTTTGATGGGTAATGCGGAATGGGATGTGGTGAAAGGCTTGAAGATTAAAGGTGATTTTAGTTATAGAGCTACTAATGACAGACAGAAAGATGTGCAAAAGGAATTTGATTATATCCGCGATTCCTGGACTACCCAAAATAGTGCGACCTTCCCTTCCTCTATCCTCGCTCAGAATGCACGAAGTAACTATTTTGCTGCGAACCTATACGGGGAATATATGACATCGATCAATGAAAAACACAATATTACAGTATTGGCCGGTTTTAATCAGGAATGGGAAACTTACCGGGAAGATTATACCAAACAAGAAGAACTGGTATCAAGTGATATTCCTTCGATCAGCTTGGGTACAGGGAAAGTAACGACAAAAGATAAGGAGTACAGTTGGGCGATTCGTGGTATGTTTATGCGTCTGAAATATGACTATATGAATAAGTATTTGTTTGAAATGAATGGTCGCTATGATGGTACATCTAAGTTCCCGCATAATTCCCGTTATGGTTTCTTCCCTTCCTTCTCTGTCGGATGGCGTATTTCTTCAGAATCTTTTATGGAATCTACACATTCTTGGCTGAATGATTTAAAGGTTAGAGTTAATTACGGTAGTTTGGGGAATCAGAATGTCAAAGGTTATTATCCTTATATTTCCACATTCGAAGTAACGCAGCAGACTCCTTTTATCATTAATGGCTCTTTACCTATTTCCGTTGCTGCTCCCGGAATGGTTTCTCCGGATCTGACATGGGAAACTGTAAAGTCTTTAAATCTGGGTATTGATATAACGGTATTGAATCGTTTAAGTGCAAGCTTTGATTGGTTTAACAGGAAAACTACCAATATGCTGACTGAAGGGGATAAGCTTCCGTCTATTTTAGGAACAGATGTTCCAAGACGTAATAATGCAGATATGAAGACTGCCGGTTGGGAGCTTTCTGTCAATTGGAGGGATCAGCTGGCTAACGGTTTTTCTTATGATTTAGGTTTGATTCTGTCTGACTATCAGAGTGAAATTACCAAGTTTGATAATAATCCGAGTAAGTTATATGATAATTATTATGTAGGAAAAAAGATTGGAGAGATCTGGGGATATGAAACTGTCGGAATCTTCCAGTCGAAAGACGAAGTGGCTGCGGCTGCCAATCAGAGTAAATTAGGTAATGGCGATAAATGGGGACCTGGTGATACACATTATGCAGATTTGAATGGTGACAAAATAATAGATTGGGGTGATAAAACGGTAGATAACCCGGGCGATACGAAGGTGATTGGAAATACGACGCCGCGTTATCAGTTCGGTATAACGGCCAATCTGGGATGGAAAGGTTTTGATTGTAATATCTTTATTCAAGGTATTGGTAAACGTGATTTCTTCCCGATCGGTAGTTATTTCTGGGGACATATTAATAATGCGAATGCTGTCGGTACCTATGAAGTTTATAAAAATGCCTGGAGAGAAGATAACCCGGGAGCATTTTACCCTATGTGGAAAGCTTCTTCAATGAGTTATAATGTAAGAACACAGACTCGTTATTTACAAAGTGGAGCTTACGCACGGTTGAAAAACTTTACAGTTGGATATACGATACCTGCTGAGATCACCCAGAAAGTCAGATTGAACAAAGTTCGTGTTTACTTTTCCGGTCAGAACTTATTCGAGATTACCAATATGCGAGGTAAATTCGATCCTGAGCTTATCGGAAATGTGGATGATGAAAAATCAAAGTCAAATGTAGGCAAAGTGGGTGAATTTTATCCATTGCAGCGTTCAATTTTATTCGGTTTACAATTATCATTATAATTAGAGCAATATGAAATCAATTAAAATATTACTTGCAGGTAGCATCATGTTGGCAACGTTAGTTGCTTGTAATGATGATTTTATGGATCGTTTTCCGACAACAGATATCAGTGATCAGAATTTCTGGCATTCGGCCAGGGATATGGAGTTGTATTGTAATGGTTTATATACTTATATTAAAGGACATGGTACCGGTCACGATAGAAGCCCGATGTTATCCGGTGATAACCAGAGTGATAATATGGCCCCTCAGGATTACGATAAAGTGGCTGCCGGCGAACATATAGTACCGGAAAGTTCTAATGACAATGAATGGAATTGGACTTTTATCCGGAAGTGTAATTATTTCCTGGCCCGTTATCAGCAGGCAGAGATCAGTCAGGAGGAAAAAGATGCGTATGCTGCTGAAGTATATTTCTTTAAAGCCTGGGATTATTTTGAGAAAGTGAAACGATATGGAGATGTACCCTGGTTAACGAAAGACCTTACAACTGAATCGGAGGAGCTTTTTGGGGCAAGGGATTCGCGTGTTGAAGTGATGGATTCTGTGTTAGCTTGCATTGATTGGGCTATTGAAAAGCTACCGGCGAAAAAGAATGCTGTTTCCGGCCGTATCAACAAGGATGTAGCACTGATATTAAAGGCGAGAATCTGTCTGCATGAAGGAACATTCCGTAAATATCATCAGATTGATAATTCAGAAAAGTTCCTGAAGGAGGCTGTAAACATGAGTCAGACTTTAATTAAAGAAGGTCATTACCAGATTTATAACACAAATAATCCGGAGTCTGATTACCGTACGCTTTTCTGTTCTCTGGATTTGAAGGATAATCCGGAAATGATTTATTATAAAGTTTATGAAGAAGGATTGTTAGGTAACAGGACTAGTAATCTTTTGGAAGGGGGAGAATCAACTTTAGGATTTAGTGTGACAAAATCTTTAATTGATGCTTATCTTTGTGAATGTGGAAAACCGATATCTCTTTGTAAAGAACATTTCTTGGGACATGATAGTATTCAGGCTGAAATGTTACATCGTGATCCACGTTTGTGTCAGACGATCTGTTATCCGGGAAAAGATTTGCAACGGGATACGAAGAAACCATCTATTCCTGGTTCAAATATTTCTACAGGAAATATTCCGACCGGTTACCAGATCATAAAATATTGGGTAGACGATCCGGCAGAATATTTACGTTATCAGAACGGTATTCTGGATGCTCCTGTATTCCGTTATGCGGAAGCCTTATTGGTTTATGCGGAAGCGAAGGCGGAATTGGGCGAGTGTACGCAGTCTGATTTGGACCTGTCTGTTAATTTGTTGCGTAAACGCGCAGGTATGCCGGATATGAAAATCGATCAGCTGGTGAAAGACCCGATGTCTGATTTTCCGTCTTTACCAGTGCTGATAGACGAGATCAGAAGGGAAAGACGTGTGGAGTTTGCTTTGGAGAATATGCGGTATGATGATTTGATGAGATGGAAAGCGGGTAAGCTGATGGAAAAAACGGTTCGGGGAATGAAGTTTGTTCAGTCTCAGTATCCGACAGTCGTTATTGGTAAACATATCGATGTGGATAAAGAAGGTTTTATTTTGCCGTATTGGAATATTTTACCGAACGGACGTAAGTTCGATGAATCGAAACATTATTATTTCCCGCTTCCGACAGAAGAATTGGTTATTAATAGAAACTTAAAACAAAATCCAGGTTGGTAATCGATTATGAGAAAGATTTTTTATTCTGTAGCCGCCTTGGCTACATTGAATTGTTCGGTGTGGGCAAAGGGGAAAGAGACTAAGAATGTATTGTTTATTTTGGTAGACGATATGCAGAAAACCTGCATTCATGCCTATGGCAATAACCAGGTCGTATCCCCTAATATCGACAGGATCGTCGATCAGGGTATTTCCTTTATGCATACCTATACGAACGGTTCTTTGGGAGGTGCTTTGTCGATGCCGAGCCGTGCCATGATCATGACGGGTAGAGGTGTCTATGAGGTAAGTGGAGACGGTGCGGTGATTCCGGAACAACAAGTTACCTTGCCGGAATTGTTGCGGTCTAACGGTTATGAAACGTTTGCCACAGGGAAATGGCATGCAGATCCCTTGTCGTTTAACCGTTCATTTGCCAAGGCAGAAAATATTTTCTTCGGAGGAATGCATTCGTATGCAACGGACGGGCATGTATCTCCCCGTCTGAATCATTATGATCCGGAAGGAAAATATGAAAAGACCTTTATCGGAGATAAGTTCTCATCAGAAATGTTTGCCGATGCTGCTGTCGATTATCTGAATAAAAGAAGTAAGAATGATAAACCGTTCTTCGCCTTTGTTGCTTTTACTTCTCCGCACGATCCGCGTATGAAGCATCCAGAATACGGACATCACTATAATCCGGAAGATATGGAGCTGCCTGTTAATTTCCTGCCGCAGCATCCGTTTGACAACGGTGAGTTAAAAATTCGTGATGAGGTATTGTTACCCTTCCCGAGGACAGAGGCCATGATGAAAAAAGATTTGGCTGATTATTATGGAATGATCAGTGAAGTCGATACGCAGATCGGACGTATTATGAAAACTCTGAAGGACAAAGGAGAGTTGGATAATACCATCATTGTTTTTGCTTCTGATAACGGTTTAGCGGTAGGACGTCACGGACTTCTTGGCAAACAGAACTTGTATGAGCATAGTGTCTGTGTACCGATGGCTATGGTTATTCCCGGCATGGAACAAGGTACCCGGAAAGATGTGGATTGTTACCTGTACGATATCTATCCGACCCTTTGTGATCTTCTGAATATTAAGCCGGCAGAATCTGTTACAGGAAAATCGCTGGCTCCGGTATTGAATGGGGCGGAAAAACACAGGGATCAGTTGTTCCTGGCCTACAACAGTTTCCAGAGAGCTCTGGTGAAAGATGGTTGGAAATACATTATTTATAATGTGGATGGTGCCGTTACGGAACAGCTGTTCAACCTGCAGACAGACCCGGATGAAATGGTGAACCTGGCTTCTGATGCAAAATACGATTTCAAAAAACAAGCTTACAAGCGTATTTTGAAAGAAGAGATGAAAAAGAACAATGATTTCTGTAATCTGGATTTACATTACTGGATGGGAAGACCGGGAAAGATGTCCTGGGATGAAGCTTCTAAATTGTATGTTTATTGATCTGATCTGACTTCAATTTCATATTTAGAGAACCGTATGTTTTCTTTAGCGCAATTTTATATTGTCGAAAAAGAAAGCGTACGGTTTTTCCGCATACCTATGCGGCTTTATGGAGATAATCATGTATATTTGCAAGTTATAAAAGATATCTCGGGCATATTTCGGATATCATTTAACGAGGATTTATATGGCAAAGAAAGCAACTACAACAAAACAAAATAGTAACAACGAACCTGGTAAGTTAGCCTTGATGAAGATGTTCTTCACCAACGAGCGTACCCGTTTTATTACCGGATTGGTAATAGCTATTATTACCATTTATATCGGATTATCCCTGATCTCTTTCTTCTTCACGGGAGGAGCGGATCAAAGTAAGATCGAGAATGTCCCGTTATCGGATTTGCTGACGAACAGAGGTTCGGTTGAGAACTGGACGGGGGTGCGGGGAGCTGTCCTGGCAGACCTGTTGATGAACCGCTGGTTTGGTATCTCTTCGTTTATGATCCTGTTTTTCCTAGGATCGGTCGGAGCGAAGCTGATGAATCTGCGCAGGGTGTCGTTGTTGAAGCGTTTCCTATTCTGTGCGGCTATGCTTGTTTGGGGATCGCTGTTCTTTGCTTTCGTTTTTATCAGCGGATATGAAGATACTTTTATTTATCTGGGAGGACAACACGGGTATTACCTGTCTGAAATGATGATTACCAATATCGGTATCCCCGGAACCATCCTGTTACTGGCCGGTATTTTCCTGATCATTGCCATATTCAGCAGCAAGAAAACGATACCGTTCCTGCAAAGCCTGCTTTCTTTCGGTTGGTTGAAGAACCGTCTGAAAAGAGAAAAGAAAGAAGATACAGAAGACGATACGACTTCGGAAGACGATACCGCATCCGAACATCTTATTGCCGACCAGCCGGACGAACGACCGGAAACGGATGATTTTGTTTTTGATACGGCAAAAGAAATGGAGTCTGCCGACGAGGTGGAACGCTACCGTAAGCCTGAACCGCGTACTGAAACCTATTCGAATATATCCAACGACGATACATTTGAAGTAACAGTCCCACAGGAGGAAGAAGCGTATGATATTCCGGATGCGGGAAATCAACCCGATGATCCGGAAGACCTTCCGGGAGATCCTCGCTTTACAGTCGAGGTTCCGACCGGTGACGACGAAGTGTATGATGCCTCTGCTTTGGGTGATTATGACCCGAAACTGGATTTGTCCAACTTCCGTAATCCTCCGATCGAACTGCTGAAAAAATACGATGTGAGCGAACATCAGGTCGACATGGAAGAACAGATGGCTAACCAGAAACGTATCAAACAGACTTTGGAAAGTTTCGGTATCAGTATCTCTTCTATCAAGGCGACAGTGGGTCCGACCATTACATTATATGAAGTAATTCCGGATACCGGTGTCCGTATCTCGAAGATCAAGAACCTGGAAGATGATATTGCCCTGAACCTGTCGGCTTTGGGTATCCGTATCATTGCCCCGATGCCGGGTAAGGGAACGATCGGTATCGAGGTTCCGAACAAAGACCCGCAGATCGTATCCATGCAGTCGGTGGTGGCTTCTCGCAAATTCCAGGAGTCCAAATATGACCTGCCGGTAGTATTGGGTAAGACGATTACCAACGAGATATTTATGTTCGACCTGTGTAAGATGCCTCACTTATTGGTGGCCGGTGCTACCGGGCAAGGTAAGTCAGTCGGTCTGAATGCAGTGATAACCTCTTTATTATATAGAAAGCATCCGTCGGAATTGAAGTTTGTTCTGGTCGACCCGAAGATGGTAGAGTTCGGAATCTATTCGGACCTGGAACGTCATTACCTGGCAAAATTGCCTGATGCGGACAAGGCGGTGATCACAGACTGTACGAAGGTGATTATGACGCTGAACTCCGTTTGTAAGGAAATGGACGACCGTTATGAATTGCTAATGAAAGCGCATGTGCGTAATATAAAGGAATATAACGCTAAATTTACCTCCCGTCACCTGAATCCGGAGAAAGGACATAAGTTCATGCCGTTTATCGTGGTGATTATCGACGAGTTCGGCGACCTGATCATGCAGGCAGGTAAAGAGATCGAAACACCGATTGCCCGTATCGCACAGAAAGCACGTGCCGTCGGTATCCATATGATCATTGCAACGCAGCGTCCGTCTACCAATATCATTACCGGTATCATCAAGGCGAACTTCCCGGCCCGTATGGCATTCCGTGTGATGCAGATGGTCGACTCGCGTACGATCCTGGATGCACCCGGTGCCAACCAGTTGATCGGTCGTGGTGACTTGCTGTTCTCGCAAGGTGGAGAAACAAACCGCGTGCAGTGTGCCTTTGTCGATACTCCGGAAGTAGAACAGATCGTAAACTATATCTCCGGCCAGGCCGGTTATGCTACCGCCTTCCTGTTGCCCGAATATGTGGGAGAAGGTGGCGAAGATAAAGCTCCGGGTGCTGTCGACCTGTCGGATCGCGATCCATTGTTTGATGAGGCTGCCCGCCTGATCGTTATCCAGCAACAGGGTTCCACTTCGCTTATCCAGCGTAAGTTCGCGATCGGTTACAACCGTGCCGGACGCCTGATGGATCAGTTGGAAGCGGCAGGAATCGTAGGACCGTTTGAAGGAAGCAAGGCTCGTCAGGTCTTGATCCAAGACGAGTATAATCTGGAACAGTTACTGAACTCTTTGAAATAATCGTTATTTATGGAAAGAGAAAGAAAGATAAAGATATGGCGGAAGATCGCCTTTATAGGTTTGTTATTATGTCTCCTTTTCGGTGTCAGAGTGATAAGCAGGGCACAAAATCCGGTATCGATTCTCGATAAGGCAGCTTCTGCCTACGAAAATTCCAATGGCATCTCTGCTTCCTTTGCTTTGAATACCCGTTCCGATATGCAGAAAATGTCGGAAAGTTTCGAAGGAACGATCAATATGAGAGGGGATAAGTTTACCTTGGTCACTCCGGATATGATTACTTGGTTTGATGGGAAGACGCAATGGAGCTACGTGGAACGTAACGATGAAGTGAATGTCAGTACCCCTTCCGGAGAAGAATTGCAGTTTACCAATCCCGCCATTTTATTACGTGTATATAAGAAGGGTTTTACTCCTAAATATATCGGGGAAAGTACGGCAGCGAACGGAAAAGCGGCTTACGATATAGAACTGACGCCAAAGAAGAAAGGAGATATCATCCGGGTGGAATTGCAGATCGAAAAGTTCTCGAACTTCCCGGCTGCAATCAAAGTCGAAGCAAAAAACGGCATTACCAATACGATCCATATCAGTAAACTGAAAACGGGTGTAAACCAACCGGACGACTTTTTTGTTTTTAAGGAAGGTGACTATCCGGATGCAGAGGTGATCGATCTCCGTTAAAAGACAGTAGAGTGATTCCTTAGATTAATTATCAATTATCAATAAATAAACGCTATGAGCAATTCAACAAATGAAAAGGTCCGTTGCCTGATTATAGGTTCCGGTCCTGCAGGATATACAGCAGCAATTTATGCTTCTCGTGCAAACTTATCACCCGTATTGTATGAAGGTATTCAACCGGGCGGACAGCTTACGACAACAACGGAAGTGGAGAACTTCCCAGGTTATCCGGAAGGTATCACCGGTCCGGAACTGATGGAAGACCTGAAGCAGCAGGCATTGCGTTTTGGTGCGGATATTCGTTTTGGAATTGCTACGGAAACCGATCTTTCCGCTGCTCCTTACAAGGTGACGATCGACGGTGAAAAAGTAATTGAAACGGAAACCCTGATCATTGCAACCGGTGCGACTGCCAAGTATCTGGGTATCCCCGACGAACAAAAATATGCAGGAATGGGTGTTTCTGCCTGTGCTACCTGCGACGGTTTCTTCTACCGTAAGAAAGTCGTTGCTGTTGTAGGAGGTGGAGATACAGCTTGTGAGGAAGCTGTTTACCTGGCCGGATTGGCAAAGCAGGTGTACCTGATCGTCCGTAAGTCTTATCTGCGTGCCTCCAAAGTGATGCAGGAGCGTGTATTCAATACGCCGAACATTATGGTATTGTTCGAACACAACACGATCGGCCTGTTTGGCGAAAATGGTGTGGAAGGTGCTCACCTGGTAAAACGGATGGGGGAATCGGATGAAGAAAAGGTGGATATTGCCATCGATGGTTTCTTCCTGGCTATCGGTCATAAACCGAACTCGGATATATTCAAACCGTGGATCGAAACCGATGAGGTAGGATATATCAAGACAATACCCGGAACGCCGCGTACAAAAGTGGCAGGTGTCTTCGCAGCCGGCGATGTGGCCGATCCTCATTACCGTCAGGCTATTACTGCTGCCGGAACAGGTTGTCAGGCGGCTATCGAGGCTGAGCGGTATTTGTCGGAAATTGGAAAATAACGAAAAAGTACTACCTTTGCCCGCTGAATAAATAAGTGGAAATGAGAAAGTATTGCCTGTTATTCCTGGTCCTTTTATTGCTTCATTCGATTGGAGCAGTTGAATCTCCGAAGCACGAGATACGTGCTGTCTGGCTAACTACCGTCTATGGACTGGACTGGCCTAAAAAGCCGGCTACAACGGAAGCGGGAAGAAAGGCCCAGCAACAGGATTTATGCAATATACTCGACCGGTTGGCTGATGCGAATTTCAACACCGTATTTCTGCAAGTTCGTTTGCGGGGGGATGTTATTTACCGTTCGGCAATAGAACCGGCATCCAAAACTTTCTCAGGTAAATATGGAACAATGCCCGGATACGATCCGTTGGCTTTTGCGATAGAAGAATGTCACAAACGGGGGATGGAATGCCATGCCTGGTTTGTGACATTTCCTGTTGGTACGGAGAAGGCTGTAAAAGAACAAGGTAAATTATCTGTTGTAAAACGCCATCCGAAACTGTGTAAACGTCATAACGGGGAATGGTATCTGGATCCGGGTGTGCCGGAGACTGCCGATTATATTTTATCTCTGGTAAAGGAGGTGGTGAATGGATATGATATCGACGGGATCCAGTTTGACTATATCCGTTATCCGGAGCAGGCCAAGAGTTTCCCGGATAAAGCCGTTCATAACAAATACGGTAAATCGCAAAAACTGCCTGACTGGCGGCGCGAGAATATCAATAAAATGGTTTATCGTATCTATGACTGGGTGAAACTGGTTAAGCCTTGGGTGCAGGTCAGCAGTTCGCCGTTGGGTAAGTATAACCGGATCGAACGGGTTCCCAATGCAGGCTGGACAGCTTATGAAAGTGTCTTCCAGGATCCCAAGATGTGGATGCAGAAAGGAAAGCAGGATATGATCGTTCCGATGATGTATTATCTGCATGAAAACTTCTTCCCGTTTGTAGACAACTGGGTGGAGAATTGTAACGGGCGCCTGGTCGTGCCGGGACTGGGAGCTTACCGCATGGAGAAGAATGAAGCGGACTGGACGGTAAATGATATTACCGACCAGATTGATTACAGCCGTTATTATGGAGGTGCAGGCTGTACCTTTTTCCGTTGCGAGAATGTGCTGGATAATTCGAAAGGACTTTATGATGAGTTGAAAGATAATTATTATAAATTCCCGGCCCAGCTATTGCCTCTCACCTGGTTGAGCGATAGGGTGCCCGCTGCTCCGGCAGAGATCCGTGTGGAGAAGGAGGGAAGCGACCTGAAACTGTCCTGGCAGAAACCACCGGTGGAGAAGGAAGATCTGACTTATACGGTTTATTATTCATTGACGGACTCTATCGATACGTCGTCGGCTAAATCTATTTTGGCTACCGGAGTGCGGGATACGGTACTTTATCTTCCGGTTGCCCCGAATGCGGAGAGAGGATATAGCTTCAGCGTTTCGGCTTCCACCCGCTACCATATCGAGAGCGCTGTGTCTCCTGATACTTATTATTATCTTTCCGAATTTCCTAAATAATATTAACGGTTAGGAGCGGATAGGTGAAAGCACTATCTTTGTGTCGAATGAAAAATACTGTAACATATCTGTTTATCGTTTTTCTGGCGACTCTTATTTTTTATGGAGGTGCCGGAGTGAACCTGATTACCTATTGCTGCGGTGATTGCCGTACCGAAGGAGTTGCAGTATTATTGAATGATAACTGTTGCGAAGTACACGAACATGGCTGTTGCAATGCCACCGATGAATCTTCGGTTTGCCACTCCGGCTGCTGCGAAGATGATTGCTGTGGCCTGGAACGGATCAGTTTCGACTGGAGCAGTTCCAATAATCCGATAGTAGAATTACAACCGGCAGTGACCGACCTTATGTCGTTTGCTTCTCCAATAGCCTCACTCGTTCCGGTTCCTTCCATAAAAGAATATATTGCACAGGATCAGGATGGCCCTCCCATTGTCTGCCCGCGTATTTACCTGAATTTACTTACTACCTTATTGATTTAGATTGTCATTGTGCTTTTGCGGCAGCAATGTCTCTGCGATGTCACAACAGTGCCACGTAGATGACAATGTTTTGCCACGCTGTTGGCAAAAGCTTTCACTCAGGACAAAGCAGGCCTAACGTTACGGGTCTGTTTGGACATACCTTCTTACTGAATCAAAATGTAAAGCAATGTTGAAACAATTCTATATTACTCTATTTATACTATTCTCCGCCATCGCAGCCCGGGCGGAAGAAGTGAAAGGGCATGTGTTTGATGATAATAACCAGCCGATAATCGGTGCCAATGTTTATTGGGAAGGAACCCAACAGGGAACCACTACTGATGTAGACGGTGCTTTCGAACTGGCTACGAGAAAAAGTTCCAATAATCTGGTCGTTAGTTATATCGGCTATACAACTTTCACGATGCAGGTAACAAATCCGAAGGAACCGTTACGGATTATCTTGAAAGGCGAAGTCGCCTTGGAAGAAGTCGTGATCAGCGAACGTAAAATGGGAACGATCGCCTCCCGCACCAGTGTGTTGCAGACGCAAAAGATCACCTATGATGAAATATGCCGTGCCGCCTGTTGTAACCTGGCGGAGAGTTTCGAGACTAACCCGTCTGTCGATGTGTCTTATGCCGATGCTGCGACCGGTGCCCGGCAGATCAAATTGCTGGGGCTGTCCGGAACGTATGTGCAGATGCTGACGGAGAATTATCCGAACTTCCGTGGAGCCGCCTCCCTGTACGGGTTGGATTATGTGCCGGGTGCCTGGATGGAAAGCATACAGGTTTCCAAAGGTACTTCATCGGTAAAGAACGGGTACGAAGCCCTTGCCGGACAGATCAATGTGGAATTTAAAAAGCCTCCTACGGCGGATATCTTTTCAGTGAATTTATTCGGAAGCGATGCCGGACGTTATGAAGGAAATGCAGATGCCTCCTGGCATATTAACGATAAAGTATCGACCGGTTTGCTGGTTCATTATTCCAATGACAAAAAACAACATGACGGCAACGACGACGGCTTCCTGGATACTCCGTTGAAAGAGCAGGTCAACCTGATGAACCGCTGGTATCATAAACTGGATAATTATGTAGCCCAGTACGGAGCCCGCTACCTGCACGAAAACCGTACCGGCGGACAGGCTACCAAACATCATGACTTTGCCGATCCGTATCAGGTTCATCTGGAGACGAACCGGGCTGAACTCTTTACCAAGCAAGCCTATATCATCGATAAGGAAAAGGTGGAGAGTGTAGCCATGATCCTTTCCGGCTCTTATCATGAACAGAAATCCATGTACGACCGTACGCCTTATAATGTCTATCAGAATAATGTGTATGCCAGCTTGTTGTATGAGAAAGAGTTTTCTCCGGCACATAGCCTGAGCACCGGCTTGAGCATGAATTACGACGGCTTCGATGAAAACCTGTTGCAGGATGGTACGCGTAAGGTCTTCGACCGTACGGAAGTTGTCACCGGAGCTTATGCACAGTACACTTACAATCTGAACGATAAACTGATCCTTCTGGGAGGTATCCGTGCCGATTACAGTTCTTTGTATGATTTCTTTGTCACCCCTCGCATACATATTAAATATAATCCGTTCGACTGGTTCCATATCCGTGCCTCGGCCGGTAAAGGGTTCCGTACGGCCAATATCCTGGCAGAGAATAATTTCCTCTTGTCGAGTAGCCGTAAGATGAATATTGCCGAGAACCTGGATCAGGAAGAAGCCTGGAATACCGGCTTGAACCTGTCTTTTTATATCCCCCTGTTCGGAAAAGAATTATCTTTGAACGGGGAATGGTATTATACCGATTTCCGGAAACAGGTGGTGGTCGATATGGATAGCGATGCGCATGCTGTCAGCTTCTATAATCTGGACGGAAAATCTTATTCCAACAGTTTCCAGGTGGAAGCGACCTATCCTTTCTTCCGGGGATTTACCCTGACTGCGGCTTATCGTTACACGGATGCCAAGACGGATTACCGGAATGCAGAAGGGGTAACGCAACGGCTGAAGAAACCGCTGGTCAGTGATTATAAAGGACTGGTGACGGCTTCTTATCAGACCCCGTTGAAGAAATGGCAGTTCGACCTGACCGGACAGTTTAACGGGGGAGGGCGTATGCCGACTCCGGATGCTACCAATCCGTTGTGGGAACCGAACTTTAATGCATATACCGTTGTCAATGCACAGATCACCCGGTATTTCCGTCGTTGGTCTGTCTATATCGGGGCGGAAAACTTGTTTGACTACAAGCAATCTCATCCGATCATCGATGCGGAGAACCCGCGTGGAGATAATTTCGACGGTTCGATGGTGTGGGGCCCCGTTCACGGACGAAAGATATATGCCGGCTTACGTTTTAACATCAGCCGCGATTAAAAAACAAGATAAATTATTTACCAATTAATACAAATACATTATGAAACAGTTAGTAGTAGCATTGATTTGTGCCGTATTTACTTTCTCTACGGCTTATGCACAGGATGCAAAAAAGAAAAAAGACACAGTGACTTTTTTTGTTGAAGAGATGGAATGTGCCAATTGCCAGAAGAAGGTAGAAAAGAATATAGCTTTCGAGAAAGGAGTGACCGATCTGAAATGCGATTTGAAAACCCGCACGGTGAACGTTACCTATAAAACAGATAAGACTTCCAAGACAAAATTGGCTTCAGCCTTTAAAAAGATTGGAATGGAAGCTGTGCCTGTCGATGACGGTGCCGGCTGTCCGGTTAACCCTGCGAAAAAAAATTAAGCAGTCTATCTCCGTTAACATGGAAATTCGTTAGAACATCTTATCTTTGCAAAAGCATACCTGTTGGGGCGGATCTATGTGTCCGCCCCTTTTATGGAAAAAAAGTTCATGAAACATGCAGCGTTTTGCACCAGAATAACATCATTATAGTTGAATGGACGAGTCACAACTGATAAGGGGTTGTAGGAAGGGGGACAGGCTGGCTCAGAAAGAGCTTTACGAGAGGTATTCCCGCAAAATGATGGGAGTTTGTCTGCGTTATGTGAACGACAGGGAGACTGCCCGCGATTTGTTGCAGGATGGTTTTGTAAAAGTTTTTACCAGTATGGACTCTTATTCGGGAGCCGGTTCATTCGAGGGGTGGATGCGAAAGATCTTTGTAAATTGTGCATTGGAGTATTTGCGTAAGTCAGATGTATTGCGCGAGTCGACCGATCTGGATAACACGGCGGAATTGATCCAGCCGGACAGTTCGGTTATATCGAGTATGTCGGCAGCGGAGCTGATGACATTGGTACATGAGTTGCCGACCGGTTTCCGTACGGTGTTCAACCTGTTCGCAATTGAAGGGTATTCTCATAAAGAGATCAGTGAGATGTTGAATATTACGGAAAGTACGTCACGTTCACAGTTCACGCGCGCCAAACAGATGTTACAGAAGAGGATTAACGCTTTGTATTGAAAGGAAAGAATGAAAAAGGAAAGAGATACATTTGATGATATGTTCCGCTCGAAGTTGCAGGATTTCGAAGTGGATACGATGCCGGAAGACTGGGGGGCTATTGCCGATCGTTTACCGGTAAAAGCACCGGTATCTTTCCGTCGAACGCTCCGTTACTGGGCTGCTGCGGCAGTCATTTCATTACTGATGATAACGGGAGGCGTTTATATGTTTAAATCGGAGAGGGAGGTAGCTCCGATAGCAGAGAAGATCGAGAAGGAAACAAAGAAGGTGGAAACTGAGCTGGCTAAAGATGTCGAAGCTCCGGTTGCTCAGATAGAGGAAAAAATAACCGTATCTCCTGTGGCAGCAGTGCAACAGCCGGCTGTAGTACGGTCAACATACAAAGCTGCCGTAAAGGTTGCTCATACTGAACCTGCCGTTATTTCTTCAGATGATGATTTGGAGGAGCAAGCAGAAGTAATAACCGATCCGGATGAAGACTCTGTTGTGGTTGATAGAGAAGAGGTTGTGCAGGATCATCCGGAAGTGGGTTCTATTGATACCCGGTCGTTGATAGCTGATGCTGCTCCGGTCGGAAAAGTGGAAAAGGAGGTTGCTCCGCGTAAGTGGGGATTCGGTATGGGAGGTGGTAGTGTTACAACCGGAACAAATAATTCGTTGAACACCTATGCCTTGAAGAATACAATGATGACAGATCAGGAGTTGTTGTTCCTGAACTCTCCTAATTTTGAGAACAGTTCATTACCGAAGACGAACATACATCATAAAACTCCCGTGTCCGTAGGTTTTTCAGTAAGTCGTTATTTGAATAACCGGTTTGCATTGTCGACGGGATTGAATTATACGTTTCTGTCTTCTACCTGGGATGTGGATGCTCCGGTCTATTATAATAAGACAGCCCAAAAGCTCCATTTTATCGGTATTCCGGTTTCTTTGTCCTATAAAATTGCAGAATGGAACCGTTTTCAGGTATATGCAGCGGCAGGTGTTATGACGGAAGTCAATGTATCAGGAAAGCTGATTACGGAAAAATATTCAGGTAAAGAGTTATACGAAAAAGAGAGTGAGCATATTCGTATGAAGGAATGGTTGTGGTCTGTCAACGCCCGTGCAGGTGTGAGTTACCCGTTGCTTCGTTTTGTAAGCCTTTATGCTGAGGCTGGAGTAGACTACTATTTCGATAACGGCAGTACAATCGAAACCGTACGTTCCGAAAAACCATTTAATGTAAGTCTCCAGGCCGGATTCCGTCTGGGTTTCTAAATAAACAAATACTAATAACATAAAATAAAAAGAACAGAAAAATGAAGAAACTTAAGTTTTTAAGTGCAGTAGCCATGGCTACGGTTTTGTTGACCTCTTGCTTGGATGGGGGAAAGAATGAGCAGAGTGGTGTTTCTTATGGTGTAGTAGGTTTTTCTACGGATGCTATGGGGTATGTTGCTTATACAGCTGATGAAGTTCCGGTATATGCTTCTGGTTTTAATAACCTAAAGGATGATGAATGTGTCTTTTTTGCGTTCAACATTAATTATGATGATCCGGCTAATAATAGTGGAAAAAAATATTTAACGGCTACTGTTTCTCAATATTCCAGGTTGAATAATACTGGTAGGGTAGAACCAGTTGATACAGCTAAGACATCCCCGACATCAATTAAACAGGGGGAAATAACAGCTGTGGATGCAGGGATCGTGACTACGGGTGCATATAGTGCTACTATAAAAGATTTTTTATTCTTAGGTTCTAGCCATGAAAAATCGGCAAACGATCAGACAAACGAGTATTTTCTGCAGATTGATCCTTCTCAGGAACCACAAGTTGTAGACGGTAAAAATATTTATGATTTCTTTTTGCGTGTAGTAAAGAAAGAAGATGGTAAAAATACAATTGGGACTTCTGTATTTAACTATGCAATTCGTGCGGGTAATTATATATCTTCATTAGAAGCTAAGGAAAAATCAAAAGGAAGTGAAACTTTCAACTTTAGAATTAATTATATCAAAGAATTTAATAAAGATACAACAGAAGCTACATGGACTAAGTCGAAAGTTTTTTCATATATGATCAATAAAGAAACGAATAAATAAGAAACTGATAATTTATGTAAAAAGGAGCTTGTTAGGGCTCCTTTTTTTATTGGGTAATCAATCGATAAACTTTTTGACTTGCTGTAAAAGAGCCCCTTTCTCCATCACACCTGAAGTCCGCCAAACAGCTTCTCCCTTTTTGAAGATGATTAATGTGGGTACTGACTGAATGCGGTACTCGTTGGCAACAGCTTCATTTTTGTCAACATCGATTTTCAGAACACGTGCCTGTCCGATTAATTCTTTTCCGAGAGCTTCTATCGTTGGACTCATCACTTTACAAGGGCCACACCAAGTCGCGAAAAAGTCTACTAATACAGGTTTATCTCCGTTTATAATATCTTTGAAAGTTTCCATATTGTTTTTCTATTTATAACAATTGGAATGTAATGCTTGTTCATCGAACAGATGAAGCCGGTTATTTTATTTCATTAATAACGGTTTCGCTGTTTTCAAAAACGATAAATATGCCTTCCCATTTGCCTTCTTTCTCATAGCTATCAATACCTTCTTTCTCAACAAAACGGATTCGATATGTCGCTTTTATCTTTTTCATTGTAAAAGTTGAGCTGTTTCGTAACTCACATGAGGGAGCTAACGATATTGTTTCTGTAGTTGTTCTGTTTGGAGGAAGAGGTGTTTTTTCATTTTTGAAAGGTGCTTTTCTATCTCCAATGAAATATTTGTATTCAGAAGATAACAATTCGAATACATCAGGAAAAGCGATCGTTATCTCTTCTTCCGGCAAATAAGGCAATATATTTTCATCAATGAAAAACTGAGAGGATTCTTCTACTTTTTCAGATGAATTAATAACAATGTCTTTTGTTGTATTCCCTGTATTACGGAAAACCTGTTCAGGTGTTTTTATTTCAAAAAGTTCTTCTCCGTCACCTTCCTGCAAAGCCCACATGATAGAACTAAATTCATATTGTTTTTCTTCGATTAGTTCTTCGTCATTGTCTTTGCTACATGCAATAAACAAAAAAACAGATAATAATAAAAATAGCGATCCGATTATATTCTTCATGGCCTCTGTGAAATTGATTGTATGCAAATGTATATAAGATAATTGCATATCAATGGATTAAATGTAAATTTTATGGACTTTTAAGGTTGTTGATACAAATTATACTTCTATAAAATCGTTCTTAATACTTTCAATCAATTTTTCATTGATATCCAATTCCTTTGCATAATCCTCGAAATTAGCGATCGCATTGGAAACACCATTAATTAATGCTTTATAATCTTGTATATCGTTATTTAAAGCTATAGTTTCAAAATCTTCATAGGTAATGTCTTCGTTTTTACCATTAACAGTTAATGAGTGCCTGTTTGAATATGGAGGAGCAGTTGGATCTACGCTGTAAGTTAAATCGTATGCAGGTGATAGCCGCCATGCACCCTCACGATTCATACAAAACGAAAAGTTTTTAGAATGATCATCGACATTCCGGGTGATAACATTAAATATCATTCGCAAGTATTGTTGTTTACTATCCTCATAGCGTAGATTCAGTCGCCGGATTACTGCAAAAATATCTTCATAACTATCACTTGTCGGTGACATAGCTGCTAGTGTTTGTGTATGTATTTTTTTGTTCCCATAGGTTATTATTTACTTAGTTTTTTAAATAAGCTCCGTGGGCTTTCCGGTAATTCCGGCAATAGTTTCTCTATTTCATCCAGACTGTCGATTGCCCGTAGCAATTTTATAAACGAAGCCAATGTAATACCGGTAGAAGAACCGTTCTCAAAGGAACTTATGGTAAACACGCTCAGTCCTGATTTCTCAGCAACTTCTTTTTGTGTGTACCCCATCCGTTTTCGGTAGTCACTATACCGTTTTCCCAATTCCCGAATTATATCACTTCCTGATTTTTCATATAGTTCACTATACATACTTTCTCTTGTTTGCTTACAAATATAGGTAAATCTATAATAGTATCGAATAATTATGAGAAAATATAGATATATCTGTTATTGGTCGAGCTTAATCGATGTTATTCTCTTGAAATGCTTTACAAAGATATGAAGTGGATATGGAGCGGATGGACTGGATGGGACCCAATGGGAATAATAGTTGGTTTTCCGGAAGTTTTTTAATTGATTTCCGTCTATAAAAACAATTGTATTTGTGTTCAAAAGCAATTGTTTTTCAAATCAAATACAATTGTATTTGTAACTGAAAACTATTGTCTGTGTAAACTCTGAAATAAAACAGGCAGTTTTCAGTAATACGGGGATAGGGAAGATTGCCTGATTTGCCAGGCAAAATGAAATGTCTTCTTTGAATCCTTTTAAAACTGAAAAATGGCGATAGCCTTATATAATCTTTATAAAGAATATTCTTTCTATATTAAAAGAGAAAAATAAAGCTATCAACGAACTCTAATATGAGCGTATATTAATTGTTAGTTAGTCAGCATGTTAGCATGACCTTTTCGTAATAAAACGCTAATATGAAAATTAGCCAACAATATCGGTACAGCGAGAGGTGTGTAATGTGTTGGAAAATAGGCTATTGCGTTTTTTTTGTCGCTATAGTCGGAGAAAGAATAATCTTTCCGCTGATGTTTTGTTAACTTTGTATGAATAAACCGCGCTATAACCAAATGTCGGGTAAATGTCGGGTGAAAGTTCGCTGCTTTATTTGTTGAATGTTTGAGTTATGCATAATCTTGTCGAAAATTTGAATGAAGATGAAACAGCCGGAATTAGGTAAGTACATTGCAGGGCTTCGGGAAACGAAAGGGTTGACCCAAGAGGAACTGGTAAGTAGATGTAATATTAGTGTCCGAACTTTGCAACGTATCGAGTCAGGTAAAGTGGTACCAAGAAGTTACACATTGAGGCTAATTGCTACTGCACTGGATTGTGATTTGTTAGCTGTTCCGGAGGTTCAGGAAATTGGTAAAGCTGAACTCCCGGTTCATTTGTCATTCAAATCTGTTTTGAAAGATTTGTTTAACTTAAAAGTACACACAATGGCAAAATTATCAGTTTTAACAACGGCATGTCTGGCTATAGGTTTCAGTTTGTATACTGTCGGTTCCAAATGTAACGCACAGCAAATGATGAAAATGAATTTTGTAACAGACAATACCGGAGGATTTGAGGTACAACTTCCTCGCGGACTCCCCGGTTATGGAAGTTATATAAATAATGATACCGTTTTTATCAGGGCGGGGGAAGATTTGATCAAAGAGCATAAAGGATCTTTGTTTCTGAATAATGCTTTTGTTGGCCATGTACAGGAAAGTGATACGATAATATTTAAAAAGGGAAACCTATTTACTAAAAAGTCACTTATTATTAAGCCATATAGAATGAACGCTTCTTTGATATACAAAGATATTGTTTTTGTGACCCCTCAACCTATCAGTGGTTTTACTGATGATAATGGAGACACTTTCCGATCGGGGCCTCATACTTTTAAAGAAAGGGATAATCGAATATATCTGAATGATGTTTATCAGGGGGATGCTTTTGCAGGTGATACTGTTGTTTTATCCAGATCAGGTAAATTAGAGATTAGACGAAGTGTCCAGGAGAAATTAGATATATAATGAATATAGGTGGTGTTAGTAAAATACCGACACCACCTATGTTTTATACGTGTTGTTTAGAGTTGTTAAATGCCTTCATTCTCTATGAGTTTCCCTTTAAAGTCAAATTTTAGTTCTTCTCCGTTTGTTAACACGATTTGGTAGCCATAATCTACTACAGTTTCAACTTTTGTTATTTTTTCTTTTGCGTTAATTACCATATATTGATTTATTTCATCAGGCAAAACACTTAAAAGGGCCTCCGGAAATGGATGGCCATTCCCGTTAATTGTAAGCCATTGATAATATTTGTTCATAGTAATAACGAATCCATTAGGAAGCTCAATCTTGAAAATCAGTTTAGTGTAATCGTCTGGAGTACTGACTTTTTTGGATGTGATACCAACAAAATATTTATTTATAAACTCATCTATCTAATCTAATTCAATAGTTATATGTTCTTTCTCCGGATCAATTACTACCTGGAGTGTTTTGCTAACCCGGATAGTGTATTGCGTAGAATGAGCTAGCAAGATTGCCGTTATTTGAGCTTCTGGGTAACGGCTTGTGAGATACTCTTTTACCTTTGTAGGTAAGGATTCTATAATGGAAGTCGGTAATAGTTTTCCATAACCGTCAAGTTCTTTCCAATTATTATTAATATCAAATTCCAGTTTAATGTTTCCATTTAACCAAACTATGTAATTATAATCAGTATCCTCATTGATGGAGGTGTTTTTTATTATGGTCTGATACTTTGCTTCTGGAAAATGATGAGATATGAATTGTTTTATTGATGTAGGTAGTTCATCCAGGCTGTTTATATCCAGTGTTTCTCCCAGGAATATACATTGATATGTCTGAAATGCAAGTTCCTTGTTGCTTTGTAATGTAAATATATTACCGAAAAAAGTAGGGGTGATTCCTATTATAGGATCATTGGGGTAATTTTTCCGAATGTATTCACTCTCTTCTCCTGAAAAAAATAGATTTAATGATCCCGGAAATGTGCTGTTTGGAGAAGTAATATTTAACCAATCTCCGATTTGATTAAACGTAATACTGAGATCGTCCTGGAAATAGACTTTGTAGTTATCTCCATTTTCCGGATCGGTAGAAGTTATTTTCTCTATTTTGGAAGGAGATTGATCGGGAAGATGATAAGTTAAGAAATTCTGTGCTTCAATCGGCAATTGCTTTGTTTTTAAATTCTCATCATCATCATTTGAACATCCGCCGAAAAAAGTAATACAGAAGAGCGATAGAAGTAAACACTGTATAGATATCGATCTTTTCATGGCCTTAGAGTTTAATATTAATATTACAAATGTAGTCAAATAATAAGCCGGGAATAAATTGGGTATGTTAAATCTGACTAAATAAATTGCACGTTTGGCAAATGAATTGCAGAATAAGATGTGAAATTGAATTTGTCAGAATGTTATTTGGGTAAAAGAGGTAATACGTATATAAATTCACTACATTTACACGTCATTATTTGTCGGCAATAATAAAGTGACAAAACGACGACCTGCTCCTGTTAATTGATAATATCTAATTTGAAGTGAAGATACATATGGATACGGAATTTATAAACTTAACAACGGACAATCTTGCAGATGAGCATTTGTGTTGCATTATCCGTACTAAAAAGCTCCATCCCGGTGTTGAGGCAAAGCGGCAATGGCTTTCTGACCGGCTGAATGAAGGCCATGTCTTTAGAAAGTTAAATGCAAAGGTTACGGTTTTCATAGAGTATGCCCCTTTGGAAACAGCCTGGGTTCCTATAACGGGTGATAACTATTATTATATCTATTGCTTATGGATTTTGGGTAGTTACAAAGGGAAAGGGTATGGGAAATCGCTGATGGAGTATTGTATAGCCGATGCCAAAAAAAAGGGTAAATCCGGTATTTGTATGCTTGGAGCAAAAAAACAAAAATCCTGGCTTTCCGACCAGTCGTTTGCAAAGAAGTTCGGCTTTGAGGCTGTTGATGTTACCGATAATGGATATGAATTGCTGGCACTCTCTTTTGACGGAACAAAGCCGACGTTTGCGCAAAATGTCAGGAAACAAATGATTGAAAGTAAAGAACTGACAATTTATTATGATATGCAGTGTCCTTATATCGATCAAAAAATCGGAATTGTCAGACAGTATTGTGAAATGAATGATGTTCCTGTATCTTTCATCCAAGTGGATACGCTGCAAAAAGCCAAGGAGCTACCTTGCGTTTTCAACAACTGGGCAGTGTTTTATAAAGGACATTTTGAGACGGTGAATTTATTACAGGATGTCGCCAGCTTAATGAGAATACTCAAAAAGTAAAAACGTAATTCCTGCTTTTCCCTGTTGATTATTACCTCTATTGTGTATGTGATTTATAAATAAACAACAGATATGGCAACTGTAAGATTCGGATATACTCCAACCCATCCCGGCGAAGTGCTGAAGGACGAAATAGAATACCGTAAGATTTCACAACGGAAGCTGGCAGAGCAAATGGGCATCTCCTATAAAGCTCTCAACGACCTGCTGAACGGACGGCGCACGCTGACCATCATCACGGCTATGATGTTTGAGGCGGCATTGGATATACCCGCCGATTCACTGATGCGGCTGCAACTGAAATACAATATGCAGCAAGCGATGGGTGACCAGACCCTAATGGAGCGTTTGAACCAGATACGCAAATACGCCGCCCTGCTGTAAGGCTTTGGTGTACGGAAGAAACTTTCATCGGGAATGCTAAGGGGTGATCGGTTTTTTATACAAAAAAATAAGGTTTAGACCGAAGAATAAACTCCAGGTAACTTCTTGGATGAATGTATTTCATTTCTCCTTTACGACTTGGTGTTTATATTCATACATGGAGATTGTCGTAGTGTTTGAATATGAGCATGAAGTCGGAACACACTTATTCCGCTTTTGGGTGGGATGATAGAAAAAAGGGACTGTCCCTACTCCTGCTCCCACTGGCAAAAAGCGGACAGAAAATATCCCGAACCGAAGGATGGGCACTGATAGTAATGTATTTCTGTTACCTGCCCTAGTTGCTCAGGGATCTAAAAGCAGGACTCTTTGAAGGTCTTGCTTTTTTATACCTTTGTGGCTTTCATACATATTATTTTAAACGATCAGCATGAGAAAGTTTTTTACCCAGACGTTGGATAGCTTCCAGCTGTTCTTTGACAGGAGCCATTCCGTCCTTATTCAACTTGATACTGTCGAGCCCCATTGCATACAACATGCCGATTTTCTGGGCGACACTTCCGGCTTCCTGCGTAATTGTTCCTGATTATCTTCATTTAGCTGGTCGAATGTTCCAAAGCGTGAATACTCCGGTTTTAGAGGATTGTTCTTTATCCATCCTCCACAGGCATACTCATAAAAATCAGTACCGGGAGCTACTGTTGTGTCCAGATTTGCCAGCTTGATAGCGTCCACTTTTGCAGTTTCCTTCACAGGTGATTTACTGTACCCCGCCATTGCCATCATACCGACAGCAACCAATGGAATTACTATTAACTTCTTAATTTTTGTTCAACGTTTACTTGAATTATGCCGCAAAGGTACATAAATTCAGATAAATAGAACCGATTTTAGCCTAATATGACAGGGTAACCGCACCAAAATAATTTTACTCAGATGGAACCTTGTATATCAGGATTCACATCCATATCTTTATAAACTCCTATCTATCGGCAATTTATATAAAGATTTTGAATTGAAGTGGAAGACCGACTTTTACCTGATCGGAGTAAGGAATTCCACAATCGCCTCTTGTCTGCTTGAACAGATGTTTCCGACTTTGTCGCAAAAAAGATCTTCTTATCTGTCAGGAGTCACAACAGGTGCTTCACCCGTCAAATATGCAGAAGCTTTATAACCAGTTTTTTTAGCCAAATATCTACAAAAATCCGACAAAAAACACATTTGCATATTCGGTATCTTTTCTATTTTTGGACATTCCAAAGAATAAGAAAAATACACATATGCAAAAACAACGGATGGAGTCGCGTAAACTATATCTAATCATCCTTCAGGACATCATGAATGGAGGCGAGATCATTTTCCAAATGACTTCCACCCCTACAAAAAAGGCTGTTCACGGGAGAAGAAAAGTCGTATTCACTGATACAATAAATATATACACATATGAAATCACTTACAATTAACTATCTTTCAATTCTTTTATGTGTACAGGTATTTTTTGCCTGTACATCCCATGTAAAAAAATCTCCCGAACGGAAGTTTAGGATCATCCATAATAACGATGGTACAGACTTGTTGGGAAACCGTTGGTTCAAATACCGTCCGCTAACGCTTGCCGACCTCGACTCCAGTGTCGATATGGTTGCAAACTCGCAGGTAACAACCTACATGATGTGTTCCGGCAGCGACTTTTTTTATGTCCGGTCCAAATATGGGCACGTGATTGGAGACGACCTGAACGGGACACTAGATTGCGGTTGCGATACGGCTCAATATAACTCCTTCCGTAAATACTACCAAAACCACTTGAACCTGGAAAAAGAAGGGACAGATATCATTGCCCATACTTTAAAAAGAGCGAAAGAAAAAGGAATGGAAACATTTATCACCTATCGGATGAACGACCTGCATTTCAATGATACGACTACCCATTGTCCGATCTGGTACACCGACTTCTGGATTCAGCATCCGGAATACTGGCTGAACGACACGACGCAAGGTTATAACAGCGGCGGAGCCTTTGACTTTGCCATAAAGGAAGTGCGTGACCGCAAGCTGGCGATTATTTCCGAACAATTAGAGAACTATGCCGACATAATCGACGGATACGACCTCGACTTTATGCGTTTTATCGTTTACTTCCAATCTGGGACGGGACCACAGAACGCACCGCTTATGACACAATTAGTAAAAGATATCCGTCAAAAGGTAGATGAAGTTTCGGCCAAGCAGGGCAGAAAGATTTTACTATCCGCACGTGTAGCACCGACAGTCGAGCAAAACATGATGAAAGGATTGGATATACGTGAATGGCTACGCCTCGGACTGCTGGACTTTATCAGTACAGGTGTCCATTGGAGGGGAGATCCCGCAATGCCGGTAGCCAAGTTCCGGGAAGAGATTGGGAAAGACCTCAATATTCCGTTCTACAGTTCTATTGACGACGGGGGATACCGCCCACGGGAATTCTGGTCACACGGGATGCACAGGGGTATGTGTTCTCACATTCTCTCGCAGGGGGCAGATGGAATCTATCTGTTTAATTATTATTTTGGCGCATTTAATTCCGAACATGACGGGAAACTATACCTGGAAGATGGTGGTCAAGTTTGCCGGATCATGATGCCGGAACTACTTCAAGAATTAGGATCACTGGAAACACTGAAAGGACGTAACAAAATCTATGCTTTGTCGGATGGCGTTGTCCAGTACAATATAAAACCCGATTCTCCTCTCCCTCTAAAAATAAGGAAAGGAGATCAAAAAGAAGCGGATATTTATATAGGCGATACTGTAGAAGAAGGCTATCCGGAAGAAGCAATCCTATTTATTCGTACTAATCATCCGATTGCTTGCCGGTTGACAGTAAACGGGGAAACAGTTAAAAAAGAAATGCCGGCCTACACCCGCCTTTACGACAGGGAACGTGGTTTGGATGGGGAAGAAAAAGAATATGCCTTTATCCTGCCAGACAAAATCCTCAAGCAAGGATATAACCGCATCGGATTTCGCTCCGAAGACGAAAATACGTTCACTGTTAAACGGATAGAGATAGCCCTCAAATACGGAGACGTAAAAACGCACGGATATTTCTAAAGCCATCTTTATCACAAAGAAAAATCATAAAAGGTTAGTAATAAAACACCGGTTAAAATCATTGGACAAATAAACGTAAGTTTTATAGTACAAGGGAATGTGTCATAATTCGTTACATTCCCTTTTATAAAATCCTAGCTAAAAGGAAAGAAGGTGTCAAAATGATAATGGATAATGTTAAAAAGTGAGGGATGTATTTGTTCATATTACTTATTTTTGTCCGGTCAAATAAAGATTTTGAAAGGAAATGAAGAAAAAAGTATATAAGGTAATCATTTGCCTTTGTTGTGTTGCGACGTCTCTCTCAGCCCAGGATTATGTAGTCGAATTGACAAATCCAGATGAAAGTTGTACAAGTATCGCTGTAGGTAAATTGGCGACGACCGATGGTTCGGTAATGACCTCCCAGACTTGTGACGGAACCTCGCGTACTTGGATGGAAGTAGTGCCTGCACAGAACTGGCCGGATACGGCAAAACTCGATATCTACTGGGATCTACGCCACACGGAAAGCAAAAACGACCGTTTGGGAGTTAAACTGAAAGGTTCTATTCCGCAGGTCTCTTATACGTTTGCTTTCCTGAATACTGGTTATCCTTGCATGAATGAGAAACAATTGGCGATGGGCGAGACAACTATCGTTGGACGTAAGGAACTACGCAATCCGAATGGTTTGTTTCATATCGAGGATTTGCAGGGGATTGCTTTGCAGCGTTGCAGTACGGCACGTGAAGCTGTTTTGCTGATGGGGCGTTTAGCGGAGCAATACGGCTATTGTGACGGTGGGGAATGCCTGACGGTTGCCGATAAAAAGGAACTTTGGTTTTTCGAGATTACAGGTGCGGGGCCGAAAGATATGGGAGCTTTGTGGGTTGCCCAACGCATACCGGACGACCATGTGACGGTTTCGGCCAATACGCCTCGTATTTCCGATGTCGATTTCAAGGATAAGGATAATTTTATGTATAGCGAGAGATTGAAAGAGAAGGCTCGTCAATTAGGATATTGGGATGGGATAGAACCTTTCAAGTTTTGGAAGGTTATCCATGAAACGGGGAAGAAGCCTTTTACTATCCGCGACTTTTTTGTTTTGAAAACGCTAGCTCCTTCTTTGAACCTGACGATGGATATGGGGGAGCTTCCTTTATCTGTCAAGCCCGAACGGAAAATCTCTTTGACGGATATGAACCGTCTGTTGCGTGAAACGTATGAGGGAACGGAGTGGGACATGACTAAAGATATGATGGTAACGAAGAAGATCAAAGATAAAGACGGGACCGAACGCGATACGACGTATAAAAGCCCGTTGGCTCAAAACTGGATGACAAACGACATGTTTGAGTTTTTGAATGCGCAACGAGGTGAAAAAAAGATAGAGAAACAGCGGACGATATCGGTTGTTTGGTGTGCTTATTCGTTTGTAATCCAGTGCCGTGATTGGTTGCCCGATGAGGTGGGAGGCGTTTGCTGGTGGTCGGAAGATAATCCGGGCGAGAGCCCACGTGTCCCGTTGTTTGCCGGGATGACGGATGTTCCTGAGAGTTTTAAGGTATGCGGGCATAAGCACTATCGCCTTGATGCGGCTCTTTGGACTTACCGTCGTACAAACCGTTTGGCACAGGTGAGCTGGGGGCATGGCCGCAAATTGATTGAACCAGCCGTTATCTCCTTCGAGCGGAAAGCTGCAGATGAAATGCCTTTAGTTGAGGACAAGGTCTCGGTTCTTATTCGGGAAGGCAAAAAGGAGGAAGCCCAAGCATATCTTACCCGTTACTCTTTCGAGTTTATTTACTCGACTCTTCGTTGCTGGGAGGAGATGGAAGGACAACTTTGGCATAAGTTCGGGAGAGGATTTTGATTGATCCTCTCCTATTTTTATTTTAGGCTATAGATTTTTGTCCCTTTGTATCTTAACATGTTTTCTATATGAGATGGGGCTTACGCCTGTTTTTTTTCGGAAGAAGAAAGAAAAATAATCTGGAGATTCGAAATTCAGTTTGGCAGAAATGTCTTGGATGGACATTTCCGTACTGTCTAACAATTCTTTGATTTTGTTAATTTTCAATTGTAAGATGTATTGGTGTGGGGTAATCCCTACATATTTCTTAAAAAATTTTCTAAAATTGGAGTAGCTCATGTTTATTGCTTTGGCAATGTCTTCCGATGTGAAATTTTCATAAACGTTTTCCCGCATCAGCATACAGGCTTTTTGCATTTTTTGTATGGCTTCCGTCCCATAGTCTTGGGTTTTATTTATTGAATAAATTAAGCTGATAATGTGTAAAGCGGTTCCGCCGAGTAACACTTGGAAAGCAGGTTTTTCTGCCATGGCAGAATCAATCATTTCATTCAAATGATTGATTAATAATCTATTTATACCAATATGAAATATCGGATTTGTGTAGTTTACTATTTTTCGTAACAGATTATCAAAATAGGGTCCGCTAAGGGTGAAGTAATATTCGTCCCATCCGATCTCTGCTATCGGATGATGGGTGTGCCATTGTTTGGGAAAAATGAAAAAAACATCCCCTTCGGATATTTTGGACATGGGACAGTTTGAAGATATGAAAATTCCTTCTCCCCTGGTTACGTACACTAATACAAATTCATCGATAATCCTTCCTTTTTCAGGATTGAAGGTGTATTTGGCTGAATGTCCTTTTAAAGGATAATTTTCGTTGGGCCTGATAGATTGGAAACCTATGCTGCTGATAGAAATTCCCCATGTTGTTTCGTTGTCGTTTGTGGGCAAGTACTTGATAATGTTGTGTTTGTTGCGATTGGAATACATAAGTATATATTGTTTGAGATTCTTTCCCAGCCTGTTTTTCCATAGATAGAAACAATTTTCGCAAATATAAAAAAAATATCATTTAGGACAAAATTATACAAAAAAATATCATATTTCCATGTAGATGCAGAAGCAGAATCTGGATTTTTGCAGTAAATTTTGTTAAACAAAAATAATATATGAATTTATGAAAGATCGTATTCTGCTTTTGCTATGTTTTCTACTGTGTGGGATACAAGCTTTTGCCCAGATTTCAGTATCGGGAAAAGTGGTGGATGCCGGTAGTTTTGAATTGCCGGGAGTAAACATTTCCGTGAAGGGACAGACGATCGGCACTATGACTGGTGCCGATGGTACGTTTACGCTCCCTGGTGTTCCGGGGAGTAATTCTGTGTTGGTTTTTTCTTATGTCGGATTTAAGACACAAGAAGTGACAGTTGGTAATCAGCGAATGATCAATGTCACGTTATTGGAAGATTCTGAACAACTGGAAGAGGTTGTTGTGGTTGGTTACGGAACGGCACGTAAGAAAGATGTGTCGGGAGCTATTTCCAATGTGAAATTTTCTGATAGTGATATTACCGCTTTACCTAATCCGAATGCGATTGCTGCGTTGTCAAGTAAAGTGGCTGGTTTGAAATATGCTCCGACAAGCAGTGCTGGTGCTAATAATATGGGGACTATGACTTTGCGTGGTAAGAATGCAATTCCGGCAGATGTTTCTTCTGACAAGCAAAGTGTGAATCAGCCTTTGCTTATTGTTGATGGCGTCATTTCTTTTGGTGGTATTAATGAGATCAATACCAATGATGTCCAGAGTATTGATGTGTTGAAAGATGCTTCGGCTGCTGCAATTTATGGATCTCGTGCAGCGAATGGTGTAATCATTATTACGACTAAGAAAGGTAGAAGTGAAACGCCGACTATCAATGTTAATACGAACTGGAGCTTTTCGGATTGGACACGTCAGCCTAAAATGGTATCTGATGAAGAGAAGTTCATGAAAAATCGTTTTTATTCAAAACAAGCGACAGGTAGTATTCCGGGAGATGCTGTATGGTCTACTTCTTATGATAAAGCGCAATTGTTGAATACGGTTGAGTTAGATGCTTATAACGAAGGTGTTTATGCGGATTGGATCGATGAAACCTCACGTGTCGGTGTTGGCCAGAAATATGATGTGAGTGTTGCTGGTAACTCAAAGGTGGTAAATTATTATATTTCTGGGGATTATTACCGCCAGCAAGGTATTATGAAAGGAAATGATTATGAAAAGTATAACATTCTTTCCAAATTAGATATCAAGGCAAAAGAATGGTTGACTTTCGGTTTGAAGGGTAATTTTTTGAGTTCGAAGAGTTGGGGGGTCTCTCCTCGTATTCAGAATGCAACTTGGATGTCACCTTATTCGTATATTCATGCGCGTCAGCCGGGATATGAAAACTGGTATAATTCGAAACCGGATGGAAATGTTGCTAGTCCTTATTGGGGAACCGGTTCAAACGACTCTTATTTATGGACGGACAAAGAGGATCATGGATTCAATATCAATGGTGTATTCTATGCACAAGTGGATTTCCCCTTTGTAAAAGGATTATCTTATCGTATTTCTTTGAATGGACAGCGTAATACAGGAACAAGTGACCTGTTCAATAATCCCGGAATGTGGGTAGATACTGATAATACGGCGCAAATGGATGATCCTTCGCAGTTTGGATCCAGAGCCGGAGGATATTCTTATTCTTCTATTAGCGGCACTTGGAATGTTGATAACATTTTAACCTATATGAAAGATCTAGGTAAACATCATTTCGATTTGATGGCTGGTTATACTCGTGAGGCCTCTAATAATGAGTATCTCAGAACTGATTTCTCGAACTTCTCTGTTCCGACAATCTTAGGTGTCTATAAACAAGATTTGGCTTCGACGAAGACACTCAGACGTGAACGTACACAGAGTTCTGCTCTAGCTTATTTAGGTCGTGTTAATTACAATTACAAAAACACTTACTATGCAACTTTCAATTTTCGCCGTGATGGTTATTCTGCATTTGCGGCAGGGCATAAGTATGGTAATTTCTATGGAGCATCTGCTGCTTGGGTGATGAGTAATGAGAATTTCTTAAAAAACAATGTGGACTGGCTGGATTTCTTGAAACTTCGTTTCTCTTGGGGACAGAACGGTAGCCGTTCGGTGAGTCCGTATGCAACTGTAGCGACAGTCGGTACGACTTATACTTGGTTTGGTGATACAGGTTCCGGTAGTGCATTTGGCCTGACACCCTCTTCATTGCCGAACCGTTCTTTGACATGGGCAACTGTTGAAAAATATAATTTAGGAGTTGATTTCGGTGTTTTGAACGGACGTTTGAATGGAAATGTAGATTTGTATGTAGGAAATACAACGGATATGTTGATGAATCGTTCCGTTCCTTATCCTACTGGTTTCCAGTCTGCTAGCGATAATGTCGGAAAAGTAACGAACAAGGGTATTGAAATTACATTGAATTCCGTAAATATCGATGGGGACGGAAAAGAAAAATTCCGTTGGACTTCCGACTTGGTGTTTGACCTTAACCGCAACAAGATAAAGAGTTTGTATGGAAAAGATTATGAGGGTAAAGAAGCTGACGATGTTGCAAATGCTGTAGCCTATGGCTTTGATAACTATTATGCCCTGATGATCGGACATGCTATCGGTTCGGCATACGACTTGAAGAAGGTTGGTATTTTCCAAAGCCAGGAAGAAATCGACAATTATAACTGGACGAATCCGGAAACAGGTGAGGTAAGCAAAATTCAACCCGATGCCGTTCCTGGTGATTTGAAATTCCTTGATTATAATAACGATGGTAAGATTTCCGGAGATGACCGTCATTGGATCGGCGACATGGATCCGTTGTTTACAGTTAATTTTGGTAACACGTTGAGTTATAAAAATTTTTCTTTGTATTTCAACTTCCGCTGGATGCAGGGTAACGATACCCACTTTTTAGGATATGATCCGAATGCTTTCGGAACGAATATGTCCAACGGTGCTCAGTTGGATGCTGTTAACCCGTGGACTGCCGATAACCATTCCGACAAATATCCGCGTTACGGATATAGTAATTCGTTGAACTATTTGTATTGGAACTCACGGACATTTTTGAAATTGAAAGACTTGGTGTTCTCTTATAATGTCGATGCGTCGTTCTTAAAAAAGCTGGACATCTCTTCTTTACGCATTTATCTTTCTGCAACGGACTTGTTTACCATCACTGGTTGGTCAGGGCTTGATCCGGAAAACGGAGGTACGATTGCTTCTAATGCTTCTTCGAGCCGTTATGGTAGTAATGGTACTTACAAGACAGTTTCTGTAGGACTTAATTTATCTTTCTAATAATAATATACCCAAAAGAAGTAAATATGAAACTCAAAAGATATTTATTAATAGCATTGGCCGGAACCTCTTTGGTGACCGGTTTCACAGGGTGTCAAAGTGCGGATGAGTTTTTGACGGAACATTCTTATAAATTTGACGACCAAACTTTTTATACTTCTCAGGCTGATATGGAAATGGGGTTAAATGCTTGTTATCGCCAAATACAATCATTGATGATGGGGCAGACGCATGGCGGACATTCTTGGATGATCATGGGATTGGGACTTGATACATTCGGCCAGACAGGAGGTAATTCTCAATTTGCGAACTGGAACAACTTGAATGCCAGCGACGGTTTGATTCGTCACTGGTATGACAAACTGTATGATTTGATTAACCGTGCTAATACGGTTATTGATATGATGGACGAACGCGACTATATTACATATTCTTCAGCTGAAAAAAAAGCACAACTTCGTGCAACGGCTGTCTTTTTCAGAGGTTGGGCATATCGTGTATTGGCAGGTATGTATGGCAATGTCCCCATATTGGATCATCGCGTAACGAGTATTACGACAGGTTATGTTCCAACTACTCGGCAAGATGTATGGGAATTCTGTAAGGACGACTTTACTTATGCGGTGCAGAATTTACCGATAAAAGCTGAAAAAACGGGACAAATTGTTCGTGCAGCTGCCGACCATTATCTGGCGGAGGTAAGTCTGGCTTTGGGAGATTTTAGCGGTGCAGTAGATGCCTCTTCTCGCGTGATTGACGGAACCGATGGCGATTTCCATGTCATGACAACCCGTTTCGGCTCCCGTGCAAGCGAAGCGACAGATCGTTATGGTAACTCTTTGGCTGCCCCTGCCGGTGCTTACTGGGATTTGTTCCGTGAAGGTGGCAATCAAAACTCAGAAGACAATAAAGAGGCTATTTGGGTGTGCCAATATAATTACAATACTTATTCTACTGGTGGTGGAGGTAACGAATGGTATCGTATTTATGCTTGTACGACTGAATCCAACTGGCTAAGTAACACAGTTCGTCTCAATAAAGACAGAAGAATAGCGGACGATGGTACGGAGTTTTATTTATGGGGTGACAATACTGCTTGTTTCCAAGAAGGAATCGTCGGAAGTGCTCTTTCTACCGTGCCTTCGGCCAAAGGACGTTATGAGGCCGATATCATGCGTGACTCAATTGGTGGCAATGTTCCTTACAGTGGCAATGTCCTGTGGCCTACAAGATATGTCTATACCGATTTATGGAACAATTCCAAAAAGGAAGGCAAGGAAGATTTCCGTGGTTCTGAGATCATGATTCAGCGTAACTGGTACACTCCGGGTGGTACGCGCTGGCTTGATGAGAAAGCTGCTGCATTTGAAAGAGCAAAGGCTTACGGATATGTGATTTCGGCTGCTGATACAATCAGTATTTTCCCGCGTTTCTGGAAATTCTCGGATGATAAACATCCCAATGGTGACAATAAGGCATACGACTGCGACTGGTATATGACTCGTGTTGCAGAAACCCATTTGCTCCGTGCCGAAGCCTACCTGGCTTTGGGTGACCGTGCAAAAGCTGCTGACGACATCAATGTCCTGCGTAATCGTGCCAATGCTCCGCTTTGTACGGCTGCCGATGTTAATATTGATTATATCCTGGATGAACGTACTCGCGAATTGTTGGGTGAGGAACAGCGTTGGATTACATTGAACCGTTTGTCTGTGAATCCGAATGCGACTTATGTAACGGAGGTTTATCCTGTTCAGGATGAAAAAACGTCCAATACGCTTTATGAGCGTGTGCGTAAATATGGTCTCGGCTATGAAAATATGTCCGGTTCTGACCAGCCGCGCGAATGGAGCGAAGCGGAGCGTCGTTACATATCGAACATTCATCCATATAATTATCAATATCCGATTCCTATACAGGTTATCCAATCTAATACGGGAGCCGAGTATCCTCAGAATTATGGTTATTAATATAATGTAGTTTAATTGTAGAAAGGATGGCCAATTAGACTGTCCTTTCTTGTCTTTTTATGATGAACTGCTATTATTAAATGTATGGAAATACACTTTCTGTTAACAAGTCAAATATGAAATAGAATTAAGATGGCTGTTTTTTCGAGCTCGTTTAAAGCTATGAATTCCCGATATAGAAATACTTTATTTAGTGGAATCTGTGTGTTATTTTTCTTTGTGTTAGGATATTATCTCAAAGAAACCCAGCAATATGCTTTGTTCTACCGGGAGCAACAACAACTGTTTCTATTTGATTGGGCTTATATTTCCGATATTCTTAGGCAACCCGGAGGCCTTTCTGTTTTAATGAGCAGGTTCATCGTACAATTCTTTTATTCGCTTTGGACTAGTGCTATTTTGACATCGTTTCTTTTGACTTTAATATCTTTATTAATCTGGCTCGTTATTCGCAAGATAGGAAATTATCGATTCCTTTTGCCTGTTTGTTTTATCCCCTGTTTGTTCTTGGCTATTTCATTACTTGATAATTGTTTTCATTATGAAGGTATAACTGCCTATTTTTTAATGCAACTGTTTTTGTTTGTATATAGTATTTTAGGCATTAAAGAAAATAAATGGCTTCGATTGTCTGCCGGATGCATGTTTATTGTTGCATTGTTTTATGCAGCAGGAGCCGTTGTACTCCTATTTGCCATCTGTACTTTTTTGTATGATTGCTTGATGAGGCGGGAGACAGCTTTGCTGTCCCTTCTGTATATTGCTTTGGCGCTTATTGTAGGTTTTGTCGCTGTGCAATTCGGTTGGGCTGGTTTATATGCTTATGTATATACCCCGTTGGGTTACTATGAAACAACTGTTACGGCTCCGTTTGTCCATTATGCCGCTTGGTTGGCACTACCGGTTTGCTTATTGGTTGCAGGTGCCATCCGTTTTTTTGAAAGAAGGGGGCGCAACAGCCAAATCGCCATTGGATTGATGGTGATTGTTGCCGGATTCGTTTGTTTACAGAAGAATTATCAGGACCATATAAAACCGGATCTTAATGATTTTTATCGATATGAATATTATACGGTAAATGAGAAATGGAATGAGTTGCTCAAAGCAAGCGCAATACGTATCAGAAATCACAATGATGCGAACTATTTGAATCTTTCTCTGGTTCAAAAGGGAGAACTTATCGAGCATTTATTCCATTATCCTCAGTTTGGACCTAAATCTCTTATTTATATACCTAAAGATAAAACTTCGGATGTCAGGCTGGCTCATGTGTTGTTTGCAATGGGAAATATGGGAGCTGCCCAGAATGTGGCATTTAATGCCAGTTTGTCGTTGAACGGCTATAATCCGACTATGTTGAAAATGGTCTTGCAAATCGATTTGATGCGTGGGGCTTATGCTGTTGCCCTAAAGTATATCGAATTGTTGGAGAAAACTTGGCATTATTCCGAATGGGCGACATCTCAAAGGAAATTTCTGTTTGACGATCGTGCGGTGGAGCAGGATGCTGTTTTAGGGACTGGAAGAAGAGATTTCCCTAATGAAGAAACTTTTGTATTGTTTAATTCCCCTATGGATGACTTGTACAAAATCCTTGATGCTAATCCTGTTGATGGGAAAGCGATACAATATGCCCTATCTTATTTATTGTTGGCAAAGGATATTAATCATGTCAAAGAGTTTATTGATGAATATTACGGAACGCTGGAGTTAAAAACTTTACCGGTTTCTGCACAGGAAGCTTTGATTTTTTATTATGATTATTATCATACATTGGATGAAAATTATGCAGTGCAGCATGGAATCACGAAAGAGCAATTGCTTGTTTATCAAAGTGTGGATTTAAACTATTGTAAAGAGCATGGAGTAACGCAAGATACGATTGACAGGTTTGCAATCTTTAAGGAGGCATATGGTAGGGCTCGGCAATCTGCAGATGCTTTGGTTGCTTATAAAAACACTTTCTGGTATTATTTACTTTTTGTACAAATATAAATATGAAAAATATCTATCAATTCATGTGGGGATTAAGCGTGGTGTTCTGTTGCATAGCGTGTGGAAAGGTCAATGTACGGATATCAGAAGAGTTGGAAGAGAGTCCTTCGATATTTCCTGATTATAAAGATGTAACTGTCCCTTATAATATCGCTCCTCTGAATTTCTCTTATATGGGGAAAGAAGAGTGTTGTCTGATTGTTGCAGGGATGGATGGAGAAATTCAAGTACCAGGCGTAAAAGGACTTTTCTCTTTCTCCGTTTCTGCATGGAAGGATTTGATGGAGCGTAATAAAGGTAAGGTGTTAAAGCTGACTGTTGCCATTCGTTCGGGCGATGAATGGGTTGGTTATAAACCTTTTTGTATAGATGTAGCATCGGAACCGATTGATGCTTATCTTTCGTATCGGCTGATTCCTCCCGGATATGAAGGCTGGAAGGATATGGGGATTTATCAGCGCAACTTAGAGAACTATGAACAGACTGCCATCTATGAAAATAAGTTGACAGACGGCAATTGTGTGAATTGCCATTCTTATTGTAATCGGAATCCGGACAGGATGTTGTTTCATGCAAGGGCCGATTTTGATGGAACTGTCATGATGCATGATCGAGTGATCGAGAAGTTGAATACGAAAACTGATTCGACAATAAGTACTTTGGTCTACCCTTTTTGGCATCCTTCCGGGCTTTATGTGGCATTTTCGGTTAACAAGACAAAACAGAGTTTTTTTAACAGTCATTCGAACCGGGTGGAAGTCTATGATTCGGCTTCGGATGTCGTAGTCTATAACGTACATACTCATCAGATCACTTATTCTCCGCTAACGAAATCGGCTGAGGCCTTTGAAACTTTTCCTGCGTTTTCTCCAGATGGCCGGAGTTTGTATTTCTGCTCGGCTCACGCTGTCGATTCCATGCCTCAAAAGTATAAGGAAGTGAAATATAGTCTTTGCCGTATAGCCTTTGCCCCGGAAAATATGACGTTTGGCAATCAGGCGGATACTTTGTATAATGCATCTTTACATGGAAAAAGCGTTTCTTTTCCACGAATATCTCCTGATGGTAGATTTCTGGCATTTGTTTTGCATGAATTTGGTAATTTTTCCATATGGCATAAAGATGCAGATCTATATATGGTCGATCTGCAAACACAAGAAGTCTATCCTCTGTCTGAAGCGAATTCGAATGATGTGGATAGCTACCACTCGTGGAGTGATAACAGCCGTTGGATGGTGTTTAGCAGCAGACGGATTGATGGATTGTATACAAGGCCTTTTATTGTCTATATAGATGAAAATGGGCATGCGCGTAAACCGTTTTTACTTCCACAAAAAAATCCGTCGATTTATTATAAGCGGCTAATGTTCTCCTATAATATCCCGGAATTGATGGTGAAAAGAGTAGATGTGAGGAAGCATAAGATTGCAAATCTATTGAGGAATTCTGTCGGGATAGATGTTATTTCTGATCCAATTATGCCAAATTTTTAATTATAAATATCAAAAGCATAGATAAAATTTGTGAGAACGTAAATATTTTTGTCCGTTGTGAAAGACACATGGAATATGCATTAATCTTATTTATGTAAATACCGTATTATGATGAACAGATACAAATTCTTTATTCTTTGCCTCAGCCTGATATGCGAGGTAAGCCTGTCAGCAAAAGATTATTATGCCACGGATTTCGGAGTGAAAGCGGATGGTAAGACTTTGAATACGAACTCTATTCAGAAAGGGATCGATTTTGTGAATGAGCAGGGGGGAGGACGTTTGATTTTTACTGCGGGTAATTATCAAACTGGTACTATTTACTTGAAATCGAATGTGACGCTCCACCTTGAGGAGGGGGCGACTTTACAGGGATCGACTAATCCCTGGGATTACGAAAAAGATCCGTATATTCGTTGGATGTCTATGATTTTTGCTGTTAAACAGCAGAATATCGGTATAACGGGAAAGGGGACGATTAACGGGCGTGGTTTTCAAACCGCCAACAATATGGTGGACTATATCCGGCGAGGTATTTACGAAGACCCTCTGAAACTGGGCCGTCCGAACGAGACGAACCGTCCGCAGAACATCTATTTTCGTGAATGTGAGAATGTGACGATCAAAGACATCACTTTGCGGGACCCGGCAAGCTGGAACCAAACCTATGATCAATGCAAGAATCTGTATGTCGATGGCATACACGTCGATAGCAAATCTTACTGGAATAATGATGGCATCGATGTTGTGGATTGTGATGGCGTCGTATTGAAAAACTCTTTTCTTGATGCGGCAGATGATGCTCTTTGTTTCAAATCGCACGATGCGAATAGCATGTGCCAGAATGTGGTCGTCGAGAATTGCGTAGGCCGTTCGAGTGCCAGCGGATTGAAATTCGGAACAGTGTCCCGTGGTGGTTTCCGTAATTTTAAAGTGAAGAATATTAAGATATATGATACGTATCGTTCGGCTATAACATTTGCTGCGGTCGACGGTGCCCTGATCGAGAATATCGAAGTGGATGGTGTGCGCTCCATCCATACAGGAAATGTGATCTACCTTCGTATTGGTGACCGTTGGAGTGCAGGGAAGAAGCCGGTTATGAAAAATATAAAGATCAAGAATGTCTATGCCGAGATCCCGATGGATAAACCGGATGCCGGATATAACTATGAGGGACCGATCGAAGACCTCCCTCGTAATATTTCGCCAGCCAGTATCATCGGGTTGCCGGAATATAAGATTCAGAACGTAACGCTTCAAAATATTAAGATCGTTTCTCCTGGAGGCGGTAATCCTTACTATGCTTACCGGGGACTGACACCGGCTGAATTGGACAGTATCCCTGAAATGGAAACTTCTTATCCGGAGTTTTCGCAGTTTAAGGAACTGCCGGCCTGGGGGTTCTATATCCGTCATGCCGAGGGGATTACTTTTGATAATGTGACTTTTATGGCCTTGAAAAAAGATTATCGTCCGGCGGTCGTAATGGATGATGCAGGGAAGGTAACGTTTAAAGATGTTCGGTTTGTGGAGCCGGAAAGCGAGGGAAAGGAACAGATATTTCCTTATAAGTCTAAAGTAATAAAATGATAGTGTGATACCGGAAAAGGAATTTGTGGGATTAAAATAAAAGAGAGACAATATGAATAAAAATAAATTATTTGCAAGTGTGATAGGTCTTCTGGTCTTCGTGTCGAATCTTTTGGCAAAGGATTATCAAGTCGCGATGTTTGGGATCAAATCGGACGGGGTGACACTCAATACCCGTTCCATCCAGCGGGCTGTTGATTATATCAGCGAACAAGGAGGCGGTCGACTTATCTTTTATGTAGGTCGTTATCTGACTGGTTCGATCGAGTTGAAGTCGAATGTGACGATTCGTATCGAAGAAGGGGCTGCCTTGGTTGCTGTCCCATCCGTTTATGATTTTAAAGGGGTAGGGGGACGTAACGCGCTCATTTACGCAGACAAGCAAAAAAATATCGGTATCGGTGGTAAAGGAATTATTGATGGTCGTAGTGTTACTGTACTGGCAAGCGTGGAAGAGCAATTGCAGAAAGGCCATATCAAAGCTAATATTTCTGGTTATGCTCCGGCTTTGATTTGTATGGAAGGTTGCGAGGATGTGAAAATTGAGCAGATCACTTTGCAGGATGCTGCTGATATTGCTGAAATATACAAGGATTGTCGCAATGTAACAGTCGACAAAGTCGTTGTGAACGCAGGAATGTCGAAACGGAAAGCGATCTCAATTTCCGGCTGTGACGGAGTAAAGATGACGGACTGCTATTTTAATATGACAGGGAATCCGCTGGAAAGTACAGGAACATCACGCAATTTGATATTTATAAATTGTATAACATTAGACGGCAAAGCTGTCTCAAGCGATCAATAAAAGGAGGAAAAAATATGCAGAGGAGATCTTTTATCAAACAGAGTGTTTTATGGACAGCTGGTTGTGTCGTTGGTAACCGTATGCCGCTATGGGGGGCAGTCGATGCAACCGAAGAGATGGCGGATACGACCTTGCGTTCCGGTGAGCTATATAAGTTATTCCGTGATCCGCAACCCATTTACCGTCCGTTTGTCCGTTGGTGGTGGAATGGGGATAAGGTAGAGGCTAATGAGTTGAAACGTGAATTACATGTATTGAAGGAGGTTGGCATCGGAGGGGTGGAGATCAATCCGGTCAAATTCCCTGGCAATGACACGGATGATCTGGGAAAGAAGTCTCTGCCCTGGCTGAGTGACGAATGGATTGATATGTTGCGGGTGACTTTCGACGAGGCGAAGTCGCTAGATATGAATTGCGACTTGATTGTTGGTTCCGGTTGGCCGTTCGGGGGCGAATTCCTGACGGGCGATGAAAGGGCGGATCTTGTCGTGAACTATTCCCGAAAGTTGATCGGACCGATTGACTATGAAGTCTCTCGCGACGGATTGTTCAGTACGGCGGACCCCGCCATAAGTTCGCCGTTTTTGGGTAGGAAGATGGAGTTACTCTCCCTTCAATTGGTTCCCGAACCGTTCGGAGGTCTTGACCAGGTTATCGATCTGATGGATAGAGAGAGCGATGGAACGTTTAAGTTTCAGGTTCCCGATGGTAAATATGTCTTATTTGCTCTTGTCAAGATACAGGGTTTCCTTGAGGTGATTAATGGCGCTCCGGGTGCTACTGGTCCGGTGTTGAACCATTACAATAAGTCGGCCGTACAGAAATATCTGAACAATATGTCGGATAAGATTCAGGAACGCTTAGGTCCGTTGTCCGGTAATATCCGTTCCCTGTTCACCGACAGCATGGAGTTGGAAGGTTCGAACTGGTCCTATGACATGGCGGAAGAATTCAAGAAACGCCGGGGCTATGATGTGCAACCCTACCTACCTTTCATTCTTTTTAAGATGGGAAGTATGGGGAATGCATTGACTTACGAGCCGAAGGTGCAATTTACTCCAGAGTTGAACGATACTATTCAGCGCGTACGCTATGATTTCGAATATACGAAGGCCGAGTTGCTCCATGAGCGTTTTACGCGGACTTATCTGGACTGGTGCAAGGGGCTTAACGTCAAATCGCGTGCACAAGCCTATGGTCGGGGGCTATTTCCACTCGAAAGCAGTCTGGATTACGATATTCCCGAATGCGAGTCTTGGACGATGACCTGGCTGCGTCACCGTTTGGGAGAAGAAATGTCGGAAGAGGACTATCGTCGTGGGCGTGCTTATACGATGGTCAATAAATACGTTTCTTCGGCTGCTCATCTGCGCGGGAAGCGTCTGGTGAGTTGCGAGGAGATGACAAATACCTATACCGTGTTTAACATGACATTGGAGTTGTTGAAGATCGGAGGCGACCAGACGGCTATTTCCGGGGTGACGCATTCCATCTTCCACGGTTTCAACTATTCTCCGAAGGAAGCTCCGTTCCCCGGATGGATTCGCTACGGGGCCTACTATAACGAGAATAACAATTGGTGGCCGTATTTCAAATATTATACCGCTTATAAAGGCCGTATGGCTTCTGCCCTGCAACATGGAACCATGTATGCGGATATCGCAATACTGAATCCGATAGCCGATATGTGGAGTACGTTGGGGATGCAGAACGAGCCGTTTCCTTCTACCACCAACGTGATATATAAGACATTGGTATGGGAGGCAATCCATAAGAACGGTAGTGGTTGCGACTATGTTTCCGAATCAATCATCAGGGATGCCGAGATGAAAGAGGGTTGCTTGTGTTACGGTCCCCGCAAATATAAAACGCTTTTCCTGATCGAAGTGGAGAGTATGGAACCGGCTACCGCCCGCAAACTGTATGATTTTGTGGCTTCGGGCGGACGTATCTTCTGTATTGAGGCTTATCCGTATAAATCAGTCGGCTTGAAAGATCATGACAAGCACGATAAGGAAGTACAGGAATGGGTGGAAAAGATGAAGCTGATGGAAGAACGTTTCGTATTGCTACATAAACCGGAAAAGGATTTTGTCGGTTGGTATCAAGGAGTACAGAAAGACTATCATCTGATACCGTATATAACAATTGAAAAGCCTGATTCTTATCTGATGCAGAACCGTTATCAGGGCGATAACAGGGAAGAAATGTTCTTCTTCAGTTATGCACACCGTTATAATTCGCATCAGACCCATATCTCCTTCAGCAGCGAGATCATAAAAGGTCGGCAGGGTTGGGTGTGGGATCTGGAAACGGGTGAACGTTATCGGTTGCCGTTAGATGCCGACAATGGCTTCCTGTTTGATTTCGGTCCGGCGGATTCTCTCCTGATTGTGTTCGATAAACAAAAGAGAGGAAATGACTATAAGCCGTTGCCCGTTTCCGGGGCGGATTTGAAAGATCTTTCGTCCGACTGGGATATAGAGTTCCGCCATAGCCGTGAGAATACAGTGCAGAATGCTCATTTCGACAAACTGAAAGATTTGAAGGAAACGGACTTTGTTAACTTCTGCGGAACAATTGTCTATAGGAAAAAAATTAATGTTTCTTCGCCTACCGGTACGGTGCTTAACCTCGGATTGGTACATGGTGTATCGGAAGTATTTGTGAACGGACAGAACTGTGGTGTCAAATGGTATGGCCGCCGTATCCATCCGATTGCTGCCCAATTGAAACAGGGAGAAAATACGATTGAAATACATGTAGTCACCGTAATGGGTAACTATTTGAAGACGTTGAAGGATAATAAGATCGCCCAGGCGTGGACCCGGAGACAGGATGTTGTCCAGTCGGCGGGATTGGTCGGACCGGTCACCACTTATAGAATTAAGAATTAAAAATTGGAGATTTAAAGATATTATGAATGTAATTAGAAAAATAACGATCATGTGTTTGTTGGCGGGAATGATGATTCCGGTATGGGCGAAGGATTATCAGATGACCATGTTCGGGATCAAGTCAGATGGAATAACCATGAATACCCGCTCCATACAGAAGGCTATCGACTTTATTTCAGAGAACGGGGGCGGACGTTTGGTGTTTACTGTTGGGCGTTATCTGACTGGTAGTATTCATCTGAAGTCGAATGTGACGATCCATCTGGGAGAGGGTGCTGTGTTGGTCGGTTCCACCAACCCTTATGATTATGATATGGAACTGAATGCCTGGTATGGTTTGATTCTAGCGAACAAACAGGATAATATCGGTATTACCGGTAAAGGTGTGATCGATGGTTGCGGACGTGAGCTTGCCAATAACTTCATCAACCAGGTTTATTCTGGGGTGATTAAGGACAAGTTGCAGTTGGGGCGTGTTGCCAACCGTCCGAAGCTAGTCTATCTTCGTGAATGCAAGAATGTCGAGATAAAAGGTGTGACGATGATGAATCCTGCTTTCTGGACACAGACCTACGATCAATGTGAGAACTTGTTGATCGACGGTATTATGGTGCATAGTCGTGCTTACTGGAATAACGACGGGATGGATATTGTCGACTGTAACGGCGCATTGATTCAAAATTGCTATGTTGATGCGACGGACGATGCGATCTGCTTGAAATCTCATAGTGCCGATGCTGTTTGCCAGAATATCGAGGTACGCAACAATACGGCCTGTTCAAGTGCTAGCGGTATTAAGTTTGGAACGGCGTCGACGGGTGGTTTCAAGAATATAAAGATCATTAACAATACGATATTCGACACATTCCGCTCGGCTATAACGATCCAGGCGGTTGATGGCGGACAGGTTGAAAATGTCATAGTGGATAGCCTCCGTTCCATCAATACCGGTAATCCGATTTATCTGGTGGTGGGGGAGCGCCGTGAAGGTCGTCGTAGCCGGATGGACAACGTCCATATCTCGAATGTCTATGCCGAAGTTCCGGCAACGAAACCAGATGCAGGATATGACTACGAAGGGCCGACAGAAGACAATCCGCGTAATGTATCGCCTTCCGCTATTGTCGGATTGCAGGATAACAAGATAACGAATGTCTCTATCGAGAACGTCGAGATCGTCTATCCGGGTGGTGGTAATCCGCTGTATGCTAAAGTCGGCTTGGATGAATTGGACAAGGTTCCGGAAATGCCTAAGGCTTACCCTGAATTCTCTCAGCATAAGGAGTTGCCGGCCTGGGGATTCTATGTTCGCCATGCCGACGGTGTTACTTTCAAGAACGTGAAATTGACAACCTTGAAGAAAGATTATCGTCCGGCTATTGTTTTAGATGATGTGCACAACGGTATGTTTGCGAAGATCAAAGTGGTTGAACCGTCTGCCGGAAAGAAAGAAAAGATATACGCTTACAAGTCGACAAAGATCAAAAAGTAAAAATAGAAACTTACGGAAATTCGTAAAAAGAGGCTGTGTCGTAAATGAAGTGTACCCTAAAAGTTATACAGGTCAAACATTTACCAGTTATAGAAAGGGGCCGTCCAAAAAGTCGGATAGCCCCTTTTGCTATTGTTTATTTCGGTAAAAAGCAGTATCTTACCGTTGCAACAAACATTATAGCAATGGCTAAGATAGTATTTAAAGAGTTAACATCCAACCAAAATGTACTTTTTCCGGTAAGTTTATCGGAAAAGATAGCTCCCAATCATCCCGTTCGTGTTGTAAACAGTGTTGTAGACACATTGGATATTAGCAGTCTTCTTCAGACATATAAAGGAGGAGGCACCAGCAGCTACCATCCCCGTATGATGCTCAAGGTTCTGTTTTATGCGTACTTGAACAATATCTATTCCTGCCGTAAAATAGAAAAGGCCTTGGAGGAGAACATTCACTTCATGTGGTTATCCGGAAATAATACTCCCGACTTCCGTACAATCAATGATTTCCGTAGCAAACGTTTAAAAGAACACATAAAATCGTTGTTTTCAGCCATTGTTCTGTTGTTACAAGAATCCGGCTATGTCAGTTTGGATGTACAGTATATCGATGGCACCAAAGTGGAATCGGCCTCCAACCGCTACACTTTTGTCTGGCGTGGCAGCGTGGAAAAGAACAAGGCCAAACTGAAGTCGAAAATACAAGCAATCCTTAGTGAGATTGACAAACATATCGAACAGGACAAACAGGAAAGGACACCTGATGTCTTACCGGATATGGATTCCTGTGGTTTACGGGAAAAGGTGAGCGCTTTAAACAAACGGCTCTCCGGGATGAATAAGGCAGATCAGAAGCAAGTCCAAAAGCTACAGGAAGAATATCTGCCCCGCCTTGCCAAATATGAATCGCAATTAGAGAAATTAGAGGATCGTAATTCTTTCAGTAAGACGGATGAGGACGCAACCTTCATGCGCATGAAAGAGGATCATATGAAAAACGGGCAATTGAAACCCGCCT